>Ga0209829_10000601_pt1 | contig 31972 bp, 31 predicted proteins | sample C_140205_EF_Meta_FD_187311 | JGI IMG/M metagenome (GOLD analysis project Ga0209829, IMG submission 187311) | Freshwater microbial communities from Lake Croche, Canada to study carbon cycling - C_140205_EF_MetaG (SPAdes) (version 2) | ecosystem: Environmental > Aquatic > Freshwater > Lake... | reverse complement strand
CTTCGTTTCTTATTATGACTATTACCAGCCAGAAGCTTATGTGCCACAGACAGACACATTTATCGAGAAAGACTCCAGCGTTAACGAAGAAGTAGAGCGATTGCGTCACTCTGCAACTAATTCACTTCTGACTCGTCGAGATGTCATTGTCGTTGCCACCGTGTCTTGCATTTATGGTCTGGGTACACCGCAGGAGTATGTCGATCGGATGGTTCGCTTGCGAGTTGGCGAGGAAATCGAGCGCAATGCCTTGCTTCGCAGATTTGTAGATGTTCAATACAAACGTAATGACATGGCTTTCGAACGTGGAACATTCCGCGTGCGCGGAGACACGATCGAAATTATTCCTATGTATGAAGAGCTAGCAATTCGAATTGAAATGTTTGGCGATGAGATTGAAAAGCTGACAACCCTTCATCCGCTAACGGGGGAGATCATTAGGGATGAAGAAGAGATCTTCATCTTTCCTGCAACACACTATGCGGCAGGTCCCGAAACAATGAAGCGAGCTATCGGCGACATCCAGGACGAGTTACAGATTCAATTAAACCTTTTTGAAAAGCAGGGTAAGTTATTAGAGGCACAACGACTAAGGATGCGCACAACATTTGATATCGAGATGATGGAGCAGATCGGTTTTTGTAGCGGTATCGAAAACTACTCGCGACACTTAGATGATCGTGCCGCTGGATCGGCTCCACATTGTCTGCTGGATTACTTCCCTGAAGATTTCCTAGTTGTTATTGATGAAAGTCACGTAACAGTCCCTCAGCTGGGTGCAATGTTTGAAGGTGACGCATCTCGAAAGCGCACATTAGTAGAACATGGATTTCGCTTGCCTAGCGCCTTGGATAATCGCCCACTGAAGTTTCCGGAATTTTCTGAAAGAACCGGACAAACTTTGTACCTATCTGCAACCCCTGGAAAATATGAGCTGGGCAAAGTTAATGGGGATGTGGTTGAGCAAGTTATTCGCCCTACTGGCTTAGTTGATCCACAGATTGTTATTAAGCCTATTAAGGGTCAGATTGACGATCTACTCAATGAGATCAATATCCGCGCAGCAAAAAATGAGCGCGTGCTAGTTACTACCTTGACTAAGAAGATGTCAGAAGACCTAACAGATTATCTGCAAGAGCGCGGAGTCAATGTTCGGTACTTGCACTCTGAAGTAGATACCTTGCGCCGGGTTGAATTGCTACGCGAACTTCGCACTGGTGATTACGATGTCTTGATTGGTATCAACTTATTGCGCGAAGGTTTGGATTTACCCGAGGTATCACTTGTTGCAATTTTAGATGCAGACAAAGAAGGTTTCCTTCGTTCCTCAACATCATTGATTCAAACTATTGGTCGTGCTGCTCGTAACGTGTCAGGTGAAGTTCATATGTATGCCGATCGGATTACCGATTCGATGGCCAAGGCAATTGATGAAACTAATCGCCGTCGGGCAAAGCAAGTTGCCTATAACTTAGAACGCGGCGTGGACCCTCAACCTTTGCGTAAAAAGATTGCCGATATCACTGACCTGATTAACCGCGAGAGCGAAGACACAGAAGAGCTTTTGTCCCATGAAAAGGGCGGAGCGAAGAAGATTGCATCCTCTGCCGGAATTTATGACAAGTCCTCGACCTCTTTGCCGCGCAAGGATCTAATCGCGTTGATAGGCTCGCTCACCGATCAGATGCGCAATGCAGCATCTGAGCTTCAATTTGAGGTTGCGGCGCGTTTGCGTGATGAAATCAAGATATTGAAGAAAGAGCTACGAATGATGGAAGAGGCCGGGGTTTGAGCATCGATAAGTTGGTTGTGCGCGGAGCACGCGAACACAACCTAAAAAATGTTTCCATCGAACTTCCTCGCGATGCGCTAGTTGTATTTACAGGTCTATCTGGTTCGGGAAAGTCTTCTCTTGCCTTTGACACAATCTTTGCCGAAGGTCAACGTCGTTATGTGGAATCGCTGTCGGCGTACGCGCGCCAATTCTTAGGGCAGATGGATAAGCCAGATGTTGATTTCATCGAAGGATTATCGCCAGCAGTTTCAATTGATCAGAAATCAACCAACCGAAATCCTCGATCAACCGTTGGAACGATCACTGAGGTTTATGACTATTTGCGTCTGCTTTTTGCACGTGCAGGACGTCCGCACTGTCCTAACTGTGGCAAGGCTGTTACACGTCAATCACCACAGCAAATTGTGGATCAAATTCTTGAACTTCCACCAACAACAAAGTTTCAAGTTTTGGCACCAGTTATTCGGGCGCGCAAGGGTGAATTTCTTGAACTCTTTAGTGATTTGATCACACAAGGGTATTCACGTGCTCGTGTGGACGGGGAAGTAATTCAACTATCGGATGCACCAAAGTTAAAAAAGCAGGAAAAGCACACCATCGAGGTTGTTATCGATCGCTTAACAGCCAAAGCTGAGAGCAAGACGCGCCTAACAGATTCAATCGAAACTGCTTTGCGCCTAGCATCAGGAATCGTTGTTTTAGATTTTGTGGATGCTAAAGGCGCTGACAAAGAGCGCACCTATAGCGAGCATCTTGCCTGCCATGATTGTGAACTTTCCTTTGAAGAGCTCGAACCTCGTTCTTTCTCCTTCAACTCTCCATTTGGAGCGTGTGCTGAGTGTTCAGGAATTGGTACTAAAAAGGAGGTTGATGAAGATCTGATCATTCCCGATGATTCAATCTCGATTAATGATGGTGCTATTGCTCCTTGGTCTGGCGGTCAATCTTCTGATTACTTCCTGCGACTATTAGAAGCGTTAGCAAAGGATTTGCCTTTCTCACTTGATACACCGTGGAAGAAGATTTCGGCCAAAGCGCGTGAAGCAATTCTTAACGGCTATGAATATGAAATCAAGATGAAGTACAAAGGTCGTTATGGCGCTCGAAATTACACAACTGGTTTCGAAGGTGTTATCCCATTTATTCACCGCCGACATGAAGAAACTGATAGTGATTACAGTCGCGATAAATACGAAGCATATATGCGTGAAATTTCATGCGAAAAATGCAACGGTGCCCGACTTAAGCCAGAAGTCCTTGCGGTAACTATTGGGGATAAAAACATCTCAGAAATTTGTGAACTTTCTATTGCAGATTGCGCAGACTTCCTGAAGCAGATCAAACTCAATAAACGCGAAGCCCAAATTGCAGAACGTGTAATGAAAGAGGTACACGCACGTCTTGGGTTCTTGCTTGATGTGGGCCTTGATTATCTTTCACTTGCTCGTCCAGCTGGATCTCTATCTGGTGGTGAAGCTCAGCGCATTCGCCTTGCTACGCAGATCGGTAGCGGTTTAGTTGGTGTTCTCTATGTACTGGATGAACCATCAATTGGCTTACATCAAAGAGACAACAAGCGTTTAATTGAAACCTTAACGCGACTGCGCAACCTTGGTAACACGCTAATCGTTGTTGAGCACGATGAAGAAACTATTCGTACCGCGGACTGGATTGTTGATATTGGCCCAGGTGCAGGAGAACATGGCGGCAAGGTTGTAGTTTCTGGAAGCTATGAGGATCTGATCGCTTCCAAAGAATCAATTACAGGTGCGTACTTATCAGGACGTAAATCTATTGCGATCCCTAAAACGCGCCGACCAATAGATGCAAAGCGCAAGCTCGTTGTAAAAGGAGCCAAAGAAAATAACCTTAAGGACATCGAAGTTGAAGTTCCTCTAGGTGTCTTTGTTTCAGTAACAGGCGTAAGTGGTTCCGGTAAGTCCACACTGGTAAACGATATTTTGTACACAGTTTTGGCGAACAAACTAAATGGCGCACGACTTGTACCAGGTCGTCACCGTACGGTCACTGGTATTGAATTGTTGGATAAAGTAGTCCATGTTGATCAATCTCCAATTGGCCGCACACCTCGTTCTAACCCAGCCACTTACACAGGCGTATTCGACAAGATTCGTGCACTGTTTGCTGAAACGAGTGAAGCAAAAATCCGTGGATACCAACAAGGACGTTTCTCTTTCAACGTAAAGGGCGGCCGCTGCGAAAATTGTTCAGGTGATGGAACCATCACAATCGAAATGAACTTCTTGCCTGATGTTTACGTGCCATGCGAGGTGTGTCATGGAGCGCGCTATAACCGCGAAACTCTAGAAGTTCACTACAAGAACAAAACCATTGCAGAAGTACTTAACATGCCTATTGAAGAGGCTGGAACTTTCTTCGAATCAGTTCCAGCCATTGCCAGATACCTCAAGACGCTAAATGATGTTGGACTTGGCTATGTTCGCTTAGGTCAATCTGCACCAACATTGTCTGGCGGTGAGGCTCAGCGCGTGAAGCTTGCAACTGAGTTACAACGCAGATCAACTGGTCGCACCATCTATGTCCTAGATGAACCAACAACCGGATTGCACTTTGAAGATGTCAATAAGTTGTTAACTGTATTAAACCGTTTGGTAGATACCGGTAACACTGTTGTAGTCATCGAACACAACCTCGATGTCATTAAGTGCTCTGACTGGGTTATTGACATGGGACCTGAAGGCGGATTCCGCGGGGGATTGGTAGTTGCCGAAGGAACACCTGAAGATGTTGCTAAGGTCAAAGAGAGTTACACGGGTCAATTCTTGGGTGAGATTTTAGAGACCAACAGGCAGGTAGCTAAAAAAACCTCACCAGCAAAGAAGTAACTCAATGGCAGATCCTCAAAGTTATCGGCCAAGTAATATCCCGGAACATCCTGGTGTTTACCGATTTTATAACGCTAAAGACAAGATCATCTATGTTGGCAAGGCAAAGAATTTAAAGAACCGGCTGAGTAATTACTTTCAAGCTAACCTGGCGACTAAGACCTATCGCATGGTGCATGAAGCGGTCAGAGTTGACTGGACTATCGTAAGCACCGAACTAGAGGCGTTGGCCCTGGAATTTAGTTGGATCAAGCAACATCAACCTAAGTACAACGTTCAATTCAAGGATGACAAGTCCTATCCATACCTTGCGCTATCCCTCAACGATGAATACCCAATGATCTTCATAACTCGCAAAGATAAGCGACCAGGACTTAAATACTTTGGCCCCTATACAAATGCTTGGGCGCTACGCAATACCTTTGAAGTTCTGCTGAAGGTTTTTCCAGTCAGATCCTGTTCTTCAGCTAATTTCACTCGTGCACGAAAGAGTAAAAGACAGTGTTTGCTTGGCGATATCGGCAAATGTGCTGCGCCATGTGTGGATTGGATTTCCAAAGAAGATCATCAAAAGCTGGCGCATCGCTTAAATGATTTTATGGAATCTGGCATGGAGAACATCCTGCCGAAGTTGCATGAGGAGATGCAGAACGCTGCAAATAATGAAGAGTTTGAAAGAGCAGCTCGCCTTCGCGATCAAATTGATTCATTCGAAAAAGCTCAAAAATCAACAGAGGGTAACTTTTCAGATGACTTAGATGGTGATTTTATTTCGATCTACCAAGACGGCTTCCATGCTGCAGGCTCGATCTTTTCGATGCAGCGTGGTTCGGTTAAAGGTTCTAGATCTTGGATTGTGGACCAGGAGATGGTCCTTGAAGGCCAAGATGTTTTAACTGCGCTGCTGTATTCAATTTACGGAACAGGTGCCATGCAGGTACCGCGCAATATTTATGTCAATAGTCAGCCGGTTGAGTCAGATCAATTAGAAAAGTGGCTGGAATCTCTAGGAAGTTCAAAGGTCGAGATAAAAGTTCCCCAGCGAGGTGAGAAAGTTGAGCTCCTAGACACCGTCAAACGAAACGCTCAGTACTCACTTATTCAGTATTTAAGTAAGCGTGCGACCGATGCTGCTGTTAGCGGAAAAGCGTTGACAGAAATTGAAGAGTCTTTGAGTTTAAGTCGTACGCCATTGCGTATTGAGTGCTTTGATATTTCCAATATTTCGGGTACTTCGGTTGTTGCATCTATGGTCGTCTTTGAAGATGGAATGGCAAAGAAGAGTGAATATCGCAGATTTATCATCAATACCGATGAAGGTTTTGATGATACTCGAGCGATGCATCAAGTCCTTACACGTCGCTTGAAACGCCTGATAGATGATCGCAAAGAAAATGAAGCAGAAGTTGCAGAACTTGGTGGAAAGCCAAGTAAGTTTGCATACCCACCACAATTGATTGTTGTTGACGGTGGTGCGCCTCAGGTCAGCGCTGCACAACGGGCATTAACCGAACTCGGCATAATAGATATTGCGCTCTGCGGATTGGCAAAACGCTTGGAAGAGGTTTGGATTCCTGGATCAAAAGATCCATTAATTCTGCCCAGAAATAGTGAAGGTCTGTATCTATTGCAACGGATTCGCGATGAAGCTCACCGCTTCGCAATCTCATTCCACCGTTCACGCAGATCCAAGGTGATGCTGGAATCAGTTTTAGATGACATTCCACAATTGGGTTCTGCGCGCAGAGCAGCATTGCTTGAACGCTTTGGATCTGTGGCAGCTATTCGAAAAGCAAATTTTGAAGATATCGCAGCAACTCCAGGCATAGGTTCCAAGATCGCATCGATCATTGAAGAGCACTTAAGCACTATTACGATGCAAAAGGTGAATACCGAAACTGGCGAGATTCTAGGGTCATAGAAATGAATAATGAGTTCTTTGATCAGGACGTGAAGCGCCAAACAGAGTCCTTAACTTTGTTTGCACATGAAATTTTGAAAAAGTATGGAATCAAAGATGCCGAAATCCAGTGCATCAACTTCGAGTTCAACGCAACATTCTCGGTGTCGACTCAATCTGGTCAGAAGTATGCCTTGCGTCTAAATATTAATTCGACCCGAGTTGCAGCTAACATTTTGGCTGAAACCGAATGGGTAAGGAATCTTGCGCTCATCCCAACCATTAATGTTCCCACCCCCATAGCCTCGCTAGATGACGAGTATCTAGTTTCCGCACACCATGCAGATTCCAACCAGACTATTTATGGCGTGATGTATTCATGGCTTGAGGGTGAAGAGATTGGGGATGAGCCAACATTGGATCAGCTTTACACCGTTGGGCGAGCAATCGCTTTGCTCCATGAGAACTCATCGAATTTCACACTTACCGAAAAAGCAGAACTCCCGACCTTCAGTGATTTCTTCTGGGGGACTGAAGATTATCTATTCTCAAGAAAATCAGTTTTGAATCCAAACGACCGTCAGCTGATTGAGCAGGCTCGAGATCTCATCATGATGTACACCGATGATCTGTATGCAACCTCGTCCGTTCACATTATTCATGCAGATTTTCATGGCTGGAATCTCATGTGGCATGAGGACAAACTCTTCTTTTTTGACTTTGATGATTGTGGTTTTGGTGTTGAAGCTCAAGACATCGCCGTAGCTTTGTATTACTTAGATACTCCCGACCAAGATGCAGCTTTGCTCGATGGCTATAAAAGTATTCGCCCACTACCTGCCTACTCTGACAATGCAATGAAAGCCTTGCTACTTCAGAGACGTCTATTGCTGCTGAATTATCTGTACGAGACCAAAAACGCCGAACACAAGGCGATGCTGCCAGCCTATTTGGAAAAAACAATTGAGCGTGTTTCCACATTCTTGACAGATGTAACACAATAGTTCCATGACACAAGAGACCTTGATTCTGACCGGTATGTCAGGCGCTGGCCGATCAACGGTTGCTCATGCCTTGGAAGATCTTGGTTGGTATGTTGTCGACAACCTTCCGCCGTCATTGCTTCCAGCTTTAGTAGGCAAAGGAACTGGTCCGCAAGGAAAAGAGTTAGCTGTTGTTGTAGATGTACGTGGGGGAGAGTTCTTTGATGAACTCACTCATGCTCTTGCTGAACTAAAGAAGAATAACTCTGATTACCGTCTCGTATTTTTGGATGCAACCGACCAATCATTAGTACAACGTTTTGAATCAACTCGTCGCCCTCACCCATTGCAGGGTAAGGATCGCATTGTTGATGGCATTGCACGTGAACGCGCGAAGCTAGAAGATGTTCGATCACAATCTGATGTCGCAATAGACACAACAAATCTCAACGTGCATCAACTAGAAAAGCGTATTGGTGAAATATTTGGTTCAGGTAAGTTGCAGGGGATTAGAGTCAACGTTTTGTCATTCGGATACAAGTATGGAATTCCGGTAGATGCAGACTTGGTTCTGGATTGCCGCTTCATTCCGAATCCACATTGGATTCCTGAACTTCGCCCATTGACTGGCTTAACATCGCAAGTCAGCGACAAAGTTCTTGGCAGTGAAGGTGTGAAAGATTTCGTTCATGGGTATGTACGCTTAGTTAATTCCATGATGGATGGTTACATGCGTGAAGGAAAAAAGTACGTAACAATTGCAGTTGGTTGCACCGGCGGAAAGCATCGAAGTGTCGCAGTTACCGAAGAGATCGCCAAGCAATTGAATGCATTGGATACCGAATTGTCCGCACACCCAACTCATCGTGATGTAGGTCGTGAATAAGTTTGACTAAAGTTGTAGCACTTGGTGGCGGCCACGGTTTGGCTGCAACCCTGGCAGCGCTGCGTCAGTTAACCCAAGAGATCACCGCAATTGTTACCGTTGCAGATAATGGCGGATCAAGTGGTCGATTGCGAGAAGAGTTTCCGATATTCCCACCTGGTGATTTGCGAATGGCACTTACTGCATTGTGCGCAGATGACAACTGGGGTCGCACATGGGCGCAGATATTGCAGCATAGGTTTGAGAGCAACGGAGAATTAAATGGACATGCGATGGGCAACCTACTTTTGGCTTCAATGTGGAATGCCGGTGATGACCCAGTTGTTGCATTAGATCGCGTTGGCGAATTGTTAAAAGTAATCGGACGTGTGCTTCCTATGGCGGCGGTAGCACTTGATATCGAGGCAACATTTAAAACCTCAACTGGTCGAATAGTTGTGCGAGGACAAACAGAGGTAGCAACTGCAAAGGGCCACATTCAATCCTTGCGAATAATTCCTGAAGATCCACCTGCACGAGCTGAAGCACTAGCTGCAGTTGCAGATGCTGATTGGATAACCATGGGTCCTGGATCATGGTTTTCAAGTGTGATTCCGCACCTTCTAGTGCCTGCCCAGCTACAGGCTCTAAAAAGTACTGCTGCCAAAAAGATTTTGATATTAAACCTTGATGCCTCCAGCCAATCGCAGGGCGAAGAGTATGCCGGGTCCACCCCAGAACAACATCTCGAGTTTTTCCATCACTATGCACCTGGTTTAACGGTGGATTACTGCTTAGTGGACCAATCAATTGTCCGAGATGAGCACGCACTGCGCGAGGCAGCATCAACCTTAGGTTCAGAGATTGTCGTTGCAGATATCCGTAAAGCCCCTGGCAGCATTCATCACGATGCCGAAAAATTAGCTCTCCATTTGGGCCACATTTTTTCTCGCTAGATGGTTGGATTACCCCATGGCAATGACAGCATCAGTAAAGGACGAGCTTTCTCGTCTCTCAATCACCAAACCATGTTGTCGAAAAGCTGAAGTTTCAGCACTTCTTCGTTTTGCTGGTGGACTGCATATTGCGGCCGGCAAAATTGTGATCGAAGTTGAACTTGATACATCCCAGAGTGCACGCAGATTGCGCAAAGACATTGCAGATATTTACGGACATGATTCTGATTTAGCAGTGTTGTCTTCAAGTGGATTGCGCAAAGGGTCGCGCTATGTCGTTCGAGTAATCAATGAAGGCGACGCACTTGCTCGTCAAACAGGTTTGGTAGATGCAAACGGTCGACCAGTTCGTGGCTTACCACCACAGGTTGTATCGGCTGCAACATGCGATTCAGAAGCGGCTTGGCGTGGTGCATTTATTGCTCACGGTTCATTAACTGAACCAGGTCGATCTTCATCACTGGAAATTACATGTCCGGGACCAGAGGCTGCATTGGCACTTGTCGGTGCGGCACGACGTCTTGGAATTGTGGCAAAGGCTCGCGAAGTCCGTGGGGTAGATCGTGTTGTCATTCGCGATGGCGATGCAATTGGAGTTTTACTCACTCGCTTGGGTGCTCATGAAAGTGTGCTTGCCTGGGAAGAGCGACGTATGCGCCGCGAAGTTCGAGCAACGGCTAATCGCCTCGCCAATTTTGATGATGCAAACCTTCGCCGTTCAGCCCGCGCGGCAGTTGCCGCAGCCGCGCGAGTTCAACGCGCCATGGAAATTCTCGGACCTACGATTCCTGACCACTTAAAGGAGGCTGGGGATCTTCGCATTAACCACGGCCAGGCCTCACTCGAAGAGTTGGGCTCATTGGCCACCCCTCCAATGACAAAGGATGCGATCGCCGGACGTATCCGCCGATTGTTGGCTATGGCCGATAAGCGAGCGCAGGAGCTTGGAATTCCAGATACTGAAAGCGGCTTGTCGCCTGATTTGCTCAATTAATACTCTTGCGTAGTAACTGTTCATTAACTCTTCACTGATAAGGTTCTACCTAAGACCCCAGCGTTGTGGCATTTTTACGAACCACCAGCAGCTGGGCTTTTTTATGTCTCGCCGAGATATCTCCGCGGCATAGGCCCCACTAGTAGCAAGGACACTTTCGTGATTAATGTCGGAATCAATGGTTTTGGACGTATCGGTCGTAACTTCTTCCGTGCCTCACTTACCAACCCAAATATCAACATCGTCGCAATTAACGACCTAACTCCCAATGAGACTCTTGCTCACCTATTGAAGTACGACTCAATCTTGGGTCGCCTAGGTCTGTCAGTCACATTCACAGATGATTCAATCACTGTTGACGGAAAGACAATCAAAGTTTTCTCAGAGCGCGACCCAGCAAATCTGCCATGGGCTTCAGTTAAGGCTGATGTAGTTGTTGAATCAACAGGTATTTTCACAAAGGCAGCAGATGCGCAGAAGCACATCACAGCAGGTGCCAAGAAGGTAATCATTTCTGCTCCAGCTACAGATGAAGACATCACAATCGTTATGGGTGTAAACCACACTCAATACGACGGTTCAAAGCACAACATTATTTCTAACGCATCATGCACAACTAACTGCCTTGCTCCAATGGCAAAGGTGCTTCAGGACAACTGGGGAATTGTTAAGGGTCTGATGACAACAATTCACGCATACACAAATGATCAGGTAATTCTTGACTTCCCACACAAGGACCTACGTCGCGCTCGCGCAGCAGCTACCAACATGATTCCAACATCAACTGGTGCAGCTAAGGCAATTTCACTCGTTCTTCCAGAGCTCAAGGGCAAGCTAGATGGATACGCAATGCGTGTTCCAGTTCCAACAGGTTCTGCAACAGATCTAACTGTTGAACTTGCAAAAGAGGCAACAGTTGCCGAGATCAATGCGGCTATGAAGGCTGCTGCAGAAGGTCCACTCAAGGGATTCCTTTCATACACTGAGGATCCAATTGTTTCTTCTGACATCGTTACAGATCCTTCATCATGTATCTTCGATTCAGGTCTTACCAAGGTAATTGGTAACCAGGTCAAGATCGTTGGTTGGTATGACAATGAATGGGGTTACTCAAACCGCCTAGTCGACTTGATCGATTACGTTGGTAAAACTCTGTAATGCCAGATCTTTCAACAATTGATGTAGCCGGAAAGCGAGTCTTTCTTCGTTGCGATCTTAATGTTCCTTTGAAAGAGGGAATCATTAAGGATGATGGGCGTATTAAAGCCTCGCTTCCAACTATTCAATTACTTCTTGAAAAGGGCGCATCACTTGTAATTGCAGCCCACCTTGGTCGCCCAAAGGGTGAAGCAAAGCCTGAACTTTCACTAGCCCCAGTTGCACAGCGTTTAGCTGAACTACTTGGACGCGAAGTTAAGTTTGTCGGTCAGGTAACAGGGACTGCTGTAACAACAGCTGCAGAAACTTTAAAAGCTGGTGAAATATTACTTCTTGAAAATATCCGTTTTAGTGCAGCCGAGACAAGTAAAGAAGAATCAGAACGCAAAGCATTCGCGACTGAATTAGCACAGCTTGCTGATTTCTACGTGGGCGATGGTTTTGGCGCAGTACACCGCAAGCACGCATCCGTATTTGATTTACCTCAGTTACTTCCACATGCTGCCGGTACATTGGTTGCAGCAGAAGTTCAGATTTTAAAGAAGCTGACACAAAATCCAGAGCGTCCATATGGTGTTGTTCTAGGTGGCGCCAAAGTTTCAGACAAACTTGGAGTGATCGAGAACTTGCTTGGCAAAGTAGATGTTCTAGCAATTGGCGGAGGAATGGTGTTTACCTTCCTTAAGGCCCAAGGTAAAGAAATTGGAACTTCACTTGTTGAAGCAGAAATGCTGGATGTTGTTAAAGGTTTGATAGCAACGGCTGAAAAGAATGGCGTAAAACTTGTTCTTCCAACGGACATTGTTGTTGCTCCTGCATTTGCTGCCGACGCAACTCCAACAGTTGTTGCAGCTGATGCAATCCCTGCAGATCAAATGGGATTAGATATTGGACCAGTCTCTGCCAAAGCATTTGCTGCCGAAATTGTTAAGTGCAAGACAGTGTTTTGGAATGGCCCAATGGGTGTATTTGAATTCCCTAACTTTGCAGCGGGAACAAAAGTTGTTGCCCAAGCATTAACTGAAGTCACGGGCATATCAGTTGTCGGCGGGGGAGACTCAGCAGCAGCGGTTCGTGCTCTTGGTTTTGCAGATTCGCAGTTTGGTTATATTTCAACAGGTGGCGGAGCTTCACTTGAATACCTTGAAGGCAAAGAACTTCCAGGCTTAAAAGCATTAGAATTAATTTAACAAGAATCAATACCAGGGGAGTAATAATGCGTAAGCCATTGATGGCAGGAAACTGGAAGATGAACCTCAATCACCTTGAGGCCATCGCAGTTGCACAAAAGTTGGTTTACGGCCTTGATGACAAGGATTACGACGCGGTCGATGTTGCGATCATTCCTCCCTTTACAGATATTCGTTCAATTCAGACATTAGTTGACGGTGATCGTCTTCGACTTCAGTACGGAGCTCAGGATCTATCTCCTGATGCAAGCGGAGCTTTCACAGGTGATATTTCTGGTTCGATGCTGGCAAAACTTGGTTGCACATATGTTGTGATCGGACATTCAGAGCGTCGTGCAATTCATCAAGAATCAGATGCCTTGATTAATAGAAAGATCAAAGCAGCGCTAGCAAATGAAATGATTCCAATTTTTTGTGTTGGTGAAGAGCTTGCCATTCGTGAAGCCGGAACACATGTCAGCCATGTAATCCGTCAGGTTCGTGCAGGCCTTGAAGGATTCACAAAACCAGAACTTAAGAAGATTGTTATTGCTTACGAACCTGTGTGGGCTATTGGTACAGGAAAGACTGCAACACCTGAGGATGCACAAGAAGTGTGTGCAGCGATTCGCGAAGAGGTAGAAAACATTGGTTCCCCTGAAATCGCATCGAACATGCGTATCCTGTACGGCGGTTCAGTGAAGTCTTCGAACATCGTAGAGATCATGAAAAAGCCGGATGTCGATGGCGCCCTCATTGGTGGAGCGAGCCTAGATCCCGAAGAATTGGCCAAGATCGTCAAATTTCACGCGGTGAGCGAGTAAGCATTACCCCCACGGTGCGGGTATCCTTACCCTCTACGAACTAGGAGTTTAAGAAAAGTGAAACTAGCTCTCTCAATTGCACTCATTGTTACAAGCGTTCTCATGATCCTTTTGGTACTTCTTCACAAAGGAAAGGGAAGCGGCCTATCCGATCTATTCGGCGGTGGCATTTCGTCTAACTACGGCGGTTCATCTGTCGTAGAGCGCAACCTTGATCGCATCACTATCGTCGTTGGCGGTCTGTGGTTTGCATTCGTTGTAGCACTCTCACTTATCTTGAAGTAATCGTTTTTTATTCGTTGTAATTAAGTAAAACAAGGGGACACAAATGGCAAGTGCAATTCGCGGAAGTCGTGTTGGCGCCGGCCCAATGGGTGAGGCGGAGCGTGGCGATTCAATCGCACGTGCCTATGTTTCATACTTTTGTGCCAATGGACATGAAGTTCGCCCTTCATTTGCGGTTGAAGAGACTGTTGTAATTCCAGCGGAATGGGATTGCCCAAAGTGTGGTTATCCAGCAGGTCGCGACCGCAACAATCCACCTAGCCCAGAAGTAAATGTGCCTTACAAGACTCACCTTGCCTATGTAAAAGAGCGTCGTACAGATGCCGAAGGCGAAAAACTTCTGGAAGAAGCGTTACGCAAACTTCGCGGAGATGACGAAGAATAAGTCTTATAAAGATTTCGCAGCATCTAGTAATTCAGAGATACCCATTGCACGATTCGTTAAATTGAATCGAAGCAGTGGGTATTTTCTTGATGCTAGTGCCTTTCCATCACCCAAAGCTTGCGCAGCAACCAAGGTATTGAAACCATAATTCTGACCTGGAATTGCAATATCTTTTTTTACATCTCCAGTAATTTGTAAGAACACACCGTTTTGCTGGCCACCTTTGTGAAACTGGCCTGTGGAGTGCAAGAAGCGGGGACCCCACCCAAAGGTAACCGGACGACCTGATTTATCCGCAAGAATTGCACGTAATTCGGCAACTCGTACATCATCTTTTCTATCAAGATAAGCCATGATCGCTATATAACCATCATCAGGGATTTGAGCAATCAGGTTTGTAAGTGCATCAGTCGCATTTTTACCAGTACCAAATATTTCTAATACACCATCATTGAGGTCGCCAGCGAAGGAAGGCAGTACGCCCTTCCATTCATTAAGGAGCGCCGAAGTTTGCTCCTTTGCTTCAGTTACATTTGGTTGATTAAATGGATCGATACCAAGTGCGGCACCAACGAGGGCAGTAACCCATTCCCACACAATAAATTGAGAAGCTAAATCAGCTGCAACAACTAGATCTGCCACTCCTGCAAAAGCGATTGTGAATGCACCACCTTCGCGCCCATTGTGAGCTGTCTCTGCCACAACCGGAAGACGACCAACCTGGTTCTTTCCGGTTGATTCTGCAACTAGTTGTTCAATCCAATCGCTAAGCCCTGGCATTCCAGAATCTTGATCGGTAAAAGCAACGTATTGATCAGCGACATATGTGAGCAGGTATGCGACGTCGCACACTAATTGCGAGTCAGCAAAGAACGCTGCTTTGGTATCAGCGGCGTTATCTAGCAATACTGAAACGTCGACACCTATCAAGGCGGCCGGCACTAAACCAAATGGACTCAAAACACTAAAGCGACCACCAACATTGGGATCGGCATTCACGACAGTAAATCCACCATCACGGACTTGCTTGTCTAAAGGAGAGCCAGGATCTGTCACAAAGACCATGTGATCAATTGGGTTGAGGCCCGCATCCTTAAATGCACCTTCAAAGAGTGCTCGTTGAGATGCGGTTTCAATTGTTGAACCAGATTTCGAACTGACTATAACAACACTTTTTGCTAGCTCTGCCTTCAGGGCATGTGCAACGTAATCAGGATCGGTGGAATCTAGGACAAACAGTTGCTTTGAAAATGTTTGCGCGATTACTTCGGGACCAAGTGAAGAGCCACCCATTCCGCATAAAATTACAGTGGTCTTGTCACGGTGCTTAGCAGCGAGAGCATCAAATTGTGGAAGAAGTTCGCGAGATGACTCAGGTAAGTCAATCCAATTCAACCTAACAGCAGCCTCGGCTTGTGCTTCAGGGCCCCAGATGGTGGAATCTTTTGTCTTCAAACGCTCATGAAAAGCTTGGAGCTCTTTGTATTTGGCAGATGTACGGTCAATCTTTGACAGGGAAGAACCTTTGATTGAAATCATTGTTGTTGGGCAGCCTTTACATTCTCTAGTAATTCATCCCACGCTTGGGCAAACTTTTTTACACCATCAATCTCTAAATCTGTTGTGATTTGATCTAGTGAAATACCAAGTGAGGATAATCCCTTTAGAACATTCACTGCGTCGGCATAATTTCCCGAGATAGTATTTCCGCGTACCACCCCATGATCGATGAGCGCATCTAAGGTTGATTGAGGCATAGTGTTAACGGTCTCTGGCGCAATTAATTCAATTACATATTGAGTGTCAGGATAGGCAGGATCTTTTACACCTGTTGACGCCCATAAAGGACGTTGCTTGTTTGCACCCTTTGCAGCCAGTGCACCCCAACGATCAGAGGCGAACTTTTCTTCAAATAATTGATAAGCCAAATGAGCATTTGCAATAGCAGCTTTACCAAGAAGTGCGTGGGCCTCAGGTGAGTCGCTCTTCTTTAAAACTCCATCAACAGTTGAATCAATGCGGCTAACAAAGAAGGAAGCAACTGAATGAACTTGCGATGGATTATCACATTGTTCTAAACCATTCATGAAGGCATCAATTACCTGTCCATATCGCTTGACTGAAAAAATGAGCGTTACATTCACACTGATACCGGCAGCTATCAGCGCCGTGATCGCTGGCAGACCTTCTACTGTTGCTGGAACTTTGATCATTACATTTGGGCGATCAATGATTGCCCATAATTCCTTGCCTGCAGCGATAGTGCCTTGGGTATCCCGGGCAAGGCGTGGGTCAACTTCAATACTGACCCGACCATCAAAACCTTTACTGCTAGAAAATATCGGAGCAAATAAATCACATGCTTGCCGGACATCATCAGTTGTAAGTTTCTTAACAACATCATCTACCGTTGCACTTTTCATCACAGCAATATCAGCGCTGTATTCAGCTGCGCCACTGATAGCACTACTAAAAATACTTGGATTAGTTGTAACACCGACAACGCCACTTGTTGCGATTCTGGATGGAAGTGAGTGGGAATCTGTTCCTGTGATTTTTGCGCGCGATAGGTCATCTAGCCAAATAGATGTTCCAGCGTTTGCTACATCTTTAACGCTCATTTGATCGCTTTCTTTACTTGGGCAACAACGTTTTCAACGGAGAAACCAAACTCTTTGAATAAGCGCTTAGCATCTGCGGATGCACCGTAGTGTTCTAGTGAGATTGCAACACCTTTGTCACCGATCAGTTCGCGCCACCCTTGAGCGATACCTACTTCGATACTTATCTTCACAACATCGGGGGATAGGACTGAAGTTTTGTAGGCTTGATCTTGTTCGGCAAACCATTCCAGACATGGTGCGCTGACCACACGAACATTGATGCCTTCTGCAGCCAGGGCACCTTGTGCATCTATTGCCAATGAAACTTCAGAACCTGTTGCAATCAAAATTGCTTGAGGGTTTGGCAGATCTTTCAAGATGTAAGCACCCTTAGCGACACCGGATGCTGGTGCACAGATAGTGCGATCAAATACTGGCAAATTCTGACGGGACAGCAAGATTCCTGCGGTGCGACCACGAATAATTATTTGCTTCCAAGCCTCTGCAACTTCATTGGCATCTCCTGGGCGAATAACATCTAGTCCAGGAATCGCACGTAGCGCTGCGAAGTGTTCGATAGGTTGGTGAGTTGGTCCATCTTCGCCAACACCAATTGAATCATGTGTCCAAACGTAGGTAGATGGAATATTCATCAGCGCTGCCAAACGAACAGCAGGTCGCATGTAATCACTAAACACAGCAAATGTTCCACCAAAAGATCTGGTTAAACCGTGAAGTGCAATTCCATTGAGCACCGAACCCATTGCATGCTCGCGAATGCCAAAGTGAATAATGCGACCATAAGGATCGGCACCTGGAATTGCAGATGTTGTTGGCAGGAATGAAGCTGAACCTTTAATACTGGTGTTATTGGATCCAGCTAAGTCAGCAGATCCTCCCCAAAATTCTGGCAACTTTGCTGCAATTGCATTGATTACTTCACCTGATGCCGCACGAGTTGCGACATCTTTGTCAGTTGAAAATACTGGAATATCTGCATCCCAACCGACTGGTAAACCCTTTACACGTAATCTTTCTAGCAATGCAGCTTTGTCAGGATTAGCAGATTTCCATGATGCAAACTTTGTTTCCCATGTGGAACGAGCCGCTGCGCCACGTTCCTTAACAAGGCGGGCATGAGCCAGAACTTCTGCCGGCATTGCAAAATCTTCCTCAGGGTTTAAACCCAAAGCAATCTTTGTAGCCTTTACTTCATCAGCACCTAACGCTGATCCGTGTGATCCAGCTGTTCCTTGTGCTTTAGGTGCAGGCCAAGCAATTACCGAATGCATACGAATCAAAGTTGGCTTTGATGTTTCCTTCTTTGCAGAAATCATGGCGGCATCTAACGCGACTAGATCAATGTTTCCGGTAGAAAGTGCGGCAACCTCGATAACGTGCCACCCATATGCGCGGTATCTAGCAGCAACATCTTCAGTAAAGGCATTATGAGTATCACCTTCGATTGAAATTCTGTTGTCATCGTAAATAATATTGAGATTGCCAAGCTCTTGCGTTCCGGCTAAGGAAGATGCTTCAGCACTTACGCCTTCTTGCAAATCACCATCAGAACAAATAACCCAAATGGAGTGATCAAAAATTGAACTGTTTGCAGGCGCATGTGGATCAAGTAATCCGCGCTCATATCGGGCCGCCATAGCCATACCAACTGCAGTTGCAACGCCTTGTCCCAAAGGACCTGTCGTCATTTCCACCCCAGCGGTGTGACCGTATTCAGGGTGACCCGGAGTTAGGGATCCCCATGTTCTGAAACTTTGAAGATCTTTCATGTCAAGCCCATAACCACTTAGAAACAATTGAATGTAAAGGGTTAATGATGAGTGACCACAAGAAAGGATGAATCTATCGCGGCCTAACCATTGTGAATCTGCTGGATCATGAACTAAGTGTCGTTGGAACAAGGAGTATGCAACAGGTGCGAGTGACATCGCTGTTCCTGGGTGACCGTTTCCAACTTTTTGAACTGCATCAGCTGATAGGGCACGTGCATAAGCGACTGCGCGATCATCTAATTCAGTCCAGCCTGTTAGTGAGCTCATTTCTTATCCATTCTTTGTTATTACTGACAATCGAATTCGCCACGACGCGATCCAAACCAAAGTTGCTCCTAGCAAATGAGCAGCAACCAAAATTTCGGGAATACCTGTGAAGTATTGGATATAACCGATGCCACCTTGTGCAAGTGCAATGACTGTAAAAGTTTTAAGGGCCTTCTTGGTTTGTGGAGTTGTTCCTTGTGCAACATAGAAGGCAAGGGTCAGACCCAACAGGAAAATAACTACATCGGCATGCATCCAAGCAACTGTGCGGATATCAAAACCAAAACGTTTTGCTTGAGCATCTCCGGCGTGTGGCCCTGAACCAGTAACAACAGTTCCTAAAACAATAACTAGAAATGAGGTTGCAACGTGTGCTTTCGAAATTTTTGTAGTTAGTGATTCAGCCTCGATAGAAACTGCCGGAGCAAATCTGCGGGAGTGCAGCGAAGTGGCACCAGCGATCAGGATGATTGAGAGAAGTAGATGACAAGCAACGGGAATCGGATTGAGGTCAGTTAAAACAGTTATTCCACCAAGCACGCCTTGACCAAAGATTCCAAGGAATTGTCCGATCGCTAATCCGCGCAGATCTTTTCGCTTACTTCTTAATACAGCTATTAGTACTGCGATTGTTGCGATCACCAGAACAAAAGTTAGTAAGCGATTTGTAAATTCGATCCACGCATTAAGTTGTGGTTCGGCTTGATGGGCAACCGGGGTATATGAACCAGGGGTGCATTCAGGCCAGGTGGGACATCCCAATCCAGAACCCGTTAACCGAACCGCTCCGCCAGTAACAACAAGGGCGGCCTGCAGAAAGAGAAGTAAAGCTGTGGCTGGGGCCAAAACCTTTGAGGCTAGTTCTGAGGTTTTGGACATGGCCTAAGCCTATGACCCTAGAGCCACGCAGGGCTCTCGAGTGGCTCTCTGTGTCGAATTACGACACAATACTGTTGTGAAAATGACCGGAGCCAATCCAGCTGGGGACGATGCCCGTACCCGCGATCTTGTGGCCCGCTCAATTCTAGAAAATGGACCATCAACAGCTGCCGTCCTGGGTGAGCGTTTAGGTCTAACCGCTGCAGGAATTAGGCGACATCTCGATCTCTTGGTTGCAGATGGTGTTGTCCAAGCGCGTGATCCGCGTTCATCATCGATTCGCGGTCGTGGTCGCCCTTCAAAGGTTTTTGTTATGTCAGATCAAGGTCGCGAACAGTTTGAACATTCATATGATGACTTAGCTGTTGCAGCATTGAAGTTTATGTCAGCTCAATCTGGTGCACATTTAGTCGATGCCTTCGCACAATCTCGCGCCGATGACATTGAACGCCAGGCACAAAAATTTATGGCAAAGCGTTCTGACTCAGTTGATGCGCTTTCAGATTTCTTAACCGACCAAGGGTATGCCGCAAGCGTGCACGATAAGCCAATGGGACAAGAGCTGTGCCAACATCATTGCCCAATTGCACATGTTGCTTCTGAATTCCCACAATTGTGCGAGGCAGAGACTGAAGCATTATCAAAACTTCTCGGAACGCACGTTCAACGTTTGGCGACAATCGCACACGGCGATGGCGTTTGTACAACTTTTATCCCAAAGACACACACTACAACCCGAAAGGTACGTGCATGACAACAGCACATCCAGAACTCGACGGCCTCGGCAACTACGAATACGGCTGGTCAGACAAGAGCTCAATTGGTGACAACGCCAAGCGAGGACTCAGTGAAGAAGTCGTTCGCGACATCTCATCAAAGAAGTCTGAACCACAGTGGATGCTAGACCTGCGCCTTAAGGGTTTAGATCTTTTCGGTAAGAAGCCAATGCCTAATTGGGGATCAGATCTTTCAGGGATTTTCTTTGACACGATCAAGTACTTTGTTCGCTCAACAGAAAAGCAAGCAACAACGTGGGATGACTTGCCTGATGACATCAAGAACACATATGACCGTCTTGGAATTCCAGAAGCTGAAAAACAACGCCTTGTGTCAGGTGTTGCTGCTCAGTACGAATCTGAGGTTGTGTATCACTCAATCCGCGAAGATCTAGAAGCCCAAGGCGTAATCTTCTTGGATACAGATAGCGCGCTAAAGCAGCACCCAGAACTGTTTAAAGAGTATTTCGGAACAGTTATCCCGGTAGGAGATAACAAGTTTGCCGCGCTCAATACTGCGGTGTGGTCTGGTGGATCATTTATCTATGTACCAAAGGGTGTACATGTTGATATTCCATTGCAGGCATACTTCCGCATTAACACTGAAAACATGGGTCAGTTCGAGCGAACACTTATTATCGCTGATGAAGATTCATACATTCACTACGTAGAAGGATGCACAGCACCGATCTACAAGTCTGATTCTTTGCACTCAGCTGTGGTTGAAATCATTGTGAAGAAAGGTGCACGCGTTCGTTACACCACGATTCAAAACTGGTCTAACAATGTTTACAACCTCGTAACAAAGCGTGCAACATGTGCTGAAGGTGCAACAATGGAATGGGTTGATGGAAACATCGGTTCAAAGGTAACGATGAAGTACCCAGCTATTTTCTTAATGGGACCACATGCCAAGGGTGAGACTTTGTCGCTTGCTTTTGCAGGTGAAGGACAACATCAAGATTCCGGCGCAAAGATGGTGCACGCAGCTCCGTACACATCTTCTTCAGTAATCTCTAAATCTGTTGCTCGTAACGGTGGTCGTACCTCATACCGCGGACTTGTTCAGGTTCAAGAAGGTGCTCACCACTCTGCAAGCACGGTCAAGTGCGATGCGCTTTTGGTGGATACGATTTCACGTTCAGATACATATCCGTATGTTGATATCCGTGAAGATGATGTTTCTATGGGTCACGAAGCAACTGTGTCAAAGATTAGTGATGATCAGTTGTTCTATTTGATGTCACGTGGCCTCAATGAAGATGAAGCTATGGCAATGATTGTTCGTGGTTTCATCGAGCCAATCGCCCGTGAACTGCCAATGGAGTACGCACTAGAGCTCAATCGTCTTATTGAACTTCAGATGGAAGGTGCTGTCGGTTAATGTCAGTTTTAGCAACTAATTACTTAACGCCTACAGGGCGCGAGGAAGCATGGCGTTTCACACCGCTCAAACGTCTTCGCGGTTTGCATGATGGCACCTCTGTGCAATCTGATCGATCAACATTGATCGCAAAGGATGCACTACCTGCCGGCGTAACTTTTACTCGTGAAAACCTAGAGCCACTTGCTGCAAGTGATGATGTCATCATCGAACGTATTCGTTCGTATTCACCATCAGTTGCACACCTTTCGATTGCTGCAAATACAGAGCTTGCTGAGCCGATCTTTTTAGGTCGAACAGCTGGGGCTTTAGATACAGCAGAGTTCTCACGCGTTCGAATCTCACTAGGAACTCACGCGGTTGCAACCGTGATTGTTGAGAACACCACGGACACAGTCTTGGCTGAGGATCTAGAAATCGCTCTGGCTCCAGGGTCAAATCTGAAGTTTGTTACTGTGCAAGAGTTTGAATCCAAATCTGTTTATACAGCGCGCCATCATGCGGTGATCGATAAAGATGCAACCTTTAAGTCGGTAACAGTTACGGTTGGCGGAGATGTCGTTCGAATCCTGCCAACAGTTGAATTTACCGCACCTGGTGCATCTGCCGATCTTTTAGGTGTTTATTTCGCAACAGCTGGTCAATTCTTTGAGCACCGCATGCACGTTGATCATGCAGTTCCACATGCAAAATCAAATGTTAATTTCAAAGGAGCACTAGCTGGGCAAGGTGCACACACTGTCTGGATTGGTGATGTGCTCATTCGCGCAGCTGCAGAAGGCACAGATACTTACGAACTAAACCGCAACTTGCTCTTAAGTGACGGTGCTCGAGCAGATTCAGTTCCAAATCTGGAAATTGAAACTGGCGAAATCATCGGTGCAGGACATGCGAGTACAACAGGTCGTTTTGATGATGAGCAATTGTTCTATTTGATGTCTCGCGGAATCGCAATGGCAGATGCCCGCCGTTTGGTAGTTCGTGGCTTTTTCAATGAAATCGTTATGGAAATAGGTAATGAGGTTGTTCAAAACCGAATTATGGACCGTATTGATAATGAACTAGAAAAGGCGGCTAACAATGGCTGATTTAGTTCTGGATCAAATAACCGAAGGCAAACCAGTTCTTATTGAAAAGAACGGTAAATCAATTTGTGTCGCACGAGTAGGCGATGAGGTATTTGCGGTTGACGATACTTGCACTCATTCAGATGCATCGTTGTCAGAAGGCGATGTCACTGGATTCAAAATTGAATGCTGGCTTCATGGAGCCGAATTTGATCTACGCACGGGAGAAGCATTAACCCTTCCAGCCAACATTGCGTTAAAAACATATGCCGTATCAATCGACGGAAACGCCGTCACGGTAGAGATTTAGCAACGAGAGAAGAGAGAAAAATGAGCACACTAGAAATCCGCGGCCTGCAGGTATCTGTTGATACAGATAACGGAACAGTCGAAATCCTTAAGGGTGTCGATCTAACAATTAAGTCAGGCGAAACTCACGCCATCATGGGCCCAAACGGTTCAGGTAAATCAACTCTTGCTTACTCAATTGCAGGACATCCTAAGTACACAATTACAGGTGGATCTGTAACGCTAGATGGTGCAGATGTTCTCGATATGACAGTTGATGAACGCGCTAAGGCTGGATTGTTTTTAGCGATGCAATATCCAGTAGAAGTTCCAGGAGTTTCAGTGTCAAACTTCTTGCGTACTGCAGCAACTGCTCTACGTGGTGAGGCTCCAAAGCTTCGCACCTGGGTTGGCGAAGTAAAAGATGCAATGGAAGCGCTCAACATGGATCCATCATTTGCCGCACGTAACGTCAATGAAGGTTTTTCAGGCGGAGAAAAGAAGCGCCACGAAATCATGCAACTAGAACTCTTGAAGCCAAAGATGGCGATTCTGGACGAGACAGATTCAGGTCTAGATGTAGATGCACTTCGAATTGTTTCCGAAGGTGTAAACCGCGCGAAGGCGGCTAACAATCTAGGTGTTCTTTTGATTACCCACTACACACGAATTCTTCGCTACATCAAGCCAGACTTCGTACATGTATTTGCTAATGGCCGTGTTGTTGAACAAGGCGGACCAGAGCTAGCTGAAAAGTTAGAAGCAAATGGCTATGCAGATTATGTGAGCAAATAAGAAAGTTATGGCATTTAACGTTGCGAAGGTACGTGAAGATTTCCCAATCTTTAAACGTACTATTCGCGACGGTAAAAAACTTGTTTATTTAGATAGCGGAGCAACAAGTCAGAAGCCGCTTTTGGTTATTGATTCAGAAAGTGATTTCTATAAGTTTCACAATGCCGCCGTTCACCGAGGCGCACACCAATTGGCAGAAGAAGCTACAGATGCCTATGAAGGTGCACGCCTGAAAGTTGCTCAATTCCTTGGCGCACGTGAAGAACAGATTGTCTTTACTAAGGGTGCAACAGAATCACTCAACCTCATTGCCTATGCAATGGGAAATGCAGCTCCCGGAACACGTTTTGCGCTGACTTCAAATGACTCAATCGTTGTAACGGAGATGGAACATCACGCCAACTTAATTCCTTGGCAGCAGCTAGCAGCTCGCACAGGTGCGAAGTTATCGTGGTTTGAAGTCACGCCAGATGGACGCTTAGACCTGTCAAATATCAACTCTGTTATTACAGAGAACACAAAAGTTGTCGCACTTACCCATCAATCAAATGTTTTGGGAACGATCAACCCACTAAAAGCAATAGTCGCACGCGCACATGAAGTAGGCGCTGTTGTTGTTCTTGATGCGTGTCAATCAGCTCCACACATGTCAATTGACGTGAAAGACCTCGATGTTGATTTTCTAGTTTTTTCTGGTCATAAGGCTCTCGGACCGACAGGTGTTGGCGTGCTCTGGAGTTCATTGCTTGATGACCTACCTCCATTTCTCTATGGCGGTTCCATGATTGAAACAGTGACAATGACATCTGCAACATGGGCACCAGCACCACGTAAGTTCGAAGCTGGAGTTCCTAACATGGCCCAAGCCGTTGGGCTAGGTGCCGCAGTTGATTACTTAACATCACTTGGAATGGAAAGTGTTCATAACCACGAGGTCGCACTTACCAAGTATTTGATCGAAAAGATGTTGCAAGTTCCTGATTTAAAAATAGTGGGTCCTACAGACTTTAATTCTCGTGGCGGAACTGTTTCATTTACCGTGGGGGAGATTCATCCACACGATCTGGGTCAGTACGTTGATAGCCAAGGCATCGCAGTTCGCACAGGACATCACTGCGCGTGGCCTTTGACTCGTAAGCTGGGCGTTCCAGCTACGACACGTGCTTCGCTCTATTTATATAACGATGAATCAGATTGTGATGCTTTATTTGATGCAATCCTTGGCGCACAGAAATATTTTGCCTAATGGAACTAGATAGCCTTTATCAGGAAGTAATTCTTGATCACTATAAACATCCTTTAAACAAGGGTTTAGCCGATTCGTATGGAGCACAGGTTCATCACGTTAATCCAAGTTGTGGTGATGAAATTACCCTCAATGTGACCGCAGTAGATGGCGTCATTAAGAGCATTACATGGGATGGAGTTGGCTGCTCGATTTCACAGGCAAGTGTTTCTATCGCAAGTGATCTCCTTGTCAACAAAACCTTTGCCGAAGCCGATGCCATTCTTAATGAATTTACTGAACTAATGCAGAGCAAAGGTACGAAGCAGGGCGATCCTGATGTTTTAGATGATGCCGTGGCACTAGCAGGCGTATCTAAGTTCCCTGCCCGAATTAAGTGTGCACTTTTAGGGTGGATGGCGTTTAAGGATGCAGCAGTTAGAATTAATACAACAGCAAAGGGAGAGTAACGATGGCAACAAGTGTTGATGATGTAACTGAGGCGATGAAGGATGTTGTTGATCCTGAACTCGGTATCAATGTTGTAGACCTAGGACTTATCTACGATGTGATGGTTGATGAAGCGAACATTGCGATCCTTAATATGACGCTGACTTCTGCTGCTTGTCCTTTGCAGGATGTCATTGAAGATCAAACTCGCGCAGCTTTGGCCGGAATGACAACAGATGTGAAAATTAATTGGGTCTGGATGCCACCTTGGGGTCCAGACAAGATTTCTGATGACGGAAGAGAACAGCTGCGCGCTCTCGGCTTTACAGTTTAATTATGTCAATGCAAGCAGTGTGGATGACCCACCGCTCAATGACAGCTGATCCTTCAGTTAAGGAACAGAAATTAAAACCAGGCACAGTCAAGCGTATTTTTAAATTTGCTCTGCCATACCGAACCAACATCCTTATTTTCCTCGCAACCGTCGTTGTCGATGCTGCATTGGTAGTCGCAACCCCGTTACTACTAAAGCGCTTGATCGATAACGGAGTTATTCCAAAAGATGGTGCGGTAGTAACAAAGTTAGCGATTATTGTCGGAGCACTTGCCGTAGCAGATGCTGGATTTAACATGTTGGGGCGATATTTTTCATCACGCATAGGTGAAGGTTTGATTTACGATCTTCGATCATTAGTTTTTGCCCATGTCCAAAAACAATCCATAGCTTTTTTCACTCGGACACAGACTGGTGCATTGATATCCCGAATCAATTCAGATGTGATCGGAGCTCAACAGGCGTTCACGGCGACTCTTTCTGGAGTTGTTAGCAATGTCGTTAGCTTGGTTCTTGTTGGCGTAACCATGATGATTCTTTCGTGGCAGATTACAATCTTTTCATTAGTGCTGTTGCCATTGTTTCTAATCCCTACAAAGTGGGTAGGCCGAAAACTCCAAGCGCTAACAAGAGAGTCATTTAATGTAAACGCAGAAATGTCTAGCACCATGACGGAGCGCTTCAATGTCTCTGGAGCAATGTTGGTTGCCCTTTACGGTGAACCAGATCGCGAACGTGAATATTTTAGAAGTCGCGCACGACGAGTAGCCGATATTGGTATCAAGATGGCGATGCTCAATAGATTGTTTTTTATTGCATTAACTAGTGTTGCAGCAGTCGCCACAGCATTTGCCTATGGGATCGGCGGCCATTTGGCAATTAGCGGGGGAGTAACAGTTGGAACATTGCTGGCAATCACAGCTTTGTTAGCACGTTTATATGGCCCACTCACGGCTCTTTCAAATGTTCGTATAGATGTTATGACTTCGTTGGTTTCATTCGAACGCGTTTTTGAAGTTCTAGATCTCGAGCCGATGGTTAAAAATCGAGATGGCGCAAAGGTTCTAATCACTAAGGAACCTCGAATCGAATTTAAAGATGTTAACTTTTCATATCCGCGAGCAGAAGAGATTTCACTGGCTTCACTTGAATCAGCAGCAAAGGCAGAAACAGTTCAGAGCGGACAAGTTCTTCGGAATCTTTCATTCGTTGCCGAACCTGGAACGATGACCGCTTTAGTTGGCCCATCAGGTGCTGGTAAAACTACGATCAGCGCACTGTTGCCACGTCTTTACGATGTTACTGATGGCTCAATCTCGATCGATGGAAATGATATTCGTGACTTAACACTCGAATCATTGCGACAATCAATTGGCGTTGTTATGCAGGATGCTCACCTTTTTCACGAATCAATTGCAGAGAATCTTCGGTATGCAAAACAAGATGCGACCCCAGAAGAAATGCAAGCAGCATGTGAGTCTGCGCAAATATGGAAGTTAATTCGATCGCTACCTAACGGCTTAGACACAATGGTGGGAGAGCGTGGACATCGACTATCAGGTGGAGAAAAGCAGCGTCTTGCTATTGCTCGCTTGTTGTTGAAATCTCCTGCAGTTGTGATTCTCGATGAAGCTACTGCGCATCTGGATTCAGAAAATGAACAACTTGTACATGCTGCACTTCAGACAGCGCTCAAGGGCAGAACCAGCATCGTGATTGCTCACCGTTTGAGCACAGTGCGCGATGCAGATCAGATTCTGGTTCTAGAAAAGGGTTCGATTGTCGAACGCGGCAAGCACGACGAACTTGTTGCTAAAGGTGGTCTGTATGCAGATCTCTACAACCGTCAAGATTTAACGGGAGCGGCGAATCAAGATTCGCCCATAAATAACTAAGCCTCCGAAGAAGATCCACTGCAAGGCATATGCCATGTGCGGTCCATCGCTTAGCTCAGGTAACTGCGCAGTTACCGCAGGTGTCAAAGAACTTTCCGATCCCGACAATAAATCTATGTAAAACTTTTCGGTATTCAATTGTGACTGAGCATTGAGTTCAGAAACTAACCCTTGTCCCTTTCCGGGCAATGCGAAGAACGAACCACGAGGTAATGAGGAATCAAGACGTAAGCGACCCGTGATTGAAACTGTACTTGTTGGCATTGGAGCTACATCTGGCGGAGTCGTTGCGGTAGCACCAGCTTCAACCCATCCTCGATCTACCCAGAATTTCTTATTATCTTCTGAAGTGAAAAGAGTCAGGACCTCATATCCGTACTTACCTTCGTTGTATCGGTTTCGCAATAAAATCTGCTTGTTATTATCAAATGTTCCGCTCGTGGAGATCGTCTGCCATTCATAGTCAGCAAATGGTGATTTTAGTTGCGTTAAATCGATGGCAGATTTGGAAATTCGATGTTCGATGACTGCATTGCGAGCATGTCTATCTACTCCACGGTGGTATTGCCATTGGGCCGCCCACGCACACAGTAGAATAAGTAGCAGGGCAACAAAAGTTTTAAATAATGCCCACGGTTCTTTACTTTTAACTTCAGAAGTCATTATTAATTGAGTTCGAAGGGCTTATCTTCTACAACTTGTGCGCCACGAGTAATTGTCTCGCGCCCTGCATTCGCAATGACGACAGCGAAGTACGGAAGAGTTACAGCGCCCAATAAAGCAAACCAACGATAAGGACTAGGCAAAATAACTGTCAAAATAAAGCAGGCAGTACGGATCATCATCGAGATGAAGTAGCGCTTCTGACGACCAGCTTGATCACGGGTCAGAGCATTGGGAGCACTCGTGATGTCGTAAATCTTCTTCTCTTTGGCCATGTAGCCAAGGGTAGTGCTCGGCGCGCACCTTCGCTTCTTTTGTTTACTCAAAGGTAGCCACTAGGTTCTGACTATGAGTTCAATTGCCTTAGTAACGGGCGGAAATCGCGGAATTGGATTGGCGATCGCTCACTCCTTACAAGCCGCAGGCCATGATGTTGTTGTGACCTATCGCAGCGGAAATCCACCAACAGGATTCAAATCTGTGCAGATGGATGTGACCAACACTGAGAGCGTGGAAGCTGGTTTCGCAGCAATAGAAGAACAGTGGGGAGCCCCCGAGATAATTGTGGCTAATGCCGGCATCACAAAAGATGGTCTTGTCATGCGCATGAGTGATGAGGATTTCGAATCAGTAATTGACGCCAATCTGACAGGTGCGTTTCGCGTTGCTCGCCGTGCTACAAAAGGATTACTAAAGTTAAAGCGTGGTCGATTGATCTTTGTTGGTTCGGTTGTCGGATCTGTTGGATCTGCTGGTCAAGTGAACTACTCATCGTCAAAAGCAGGCTTAGTGGGTATGGCGAGATCTTTAGCCCGTGAACTTGGTAGCCGAGGCATAACAGCAAACGTGATTTCTCCCGGTTTTGTTGAAACCGACATGACTGCAACACTTGATGAGAAACGTCGTACAGAGATAGCAGCATCTGTTCCATTAGGCCGTTTTTGTACAGCAGAAGAAATAGCTGATGTTGTAACTTTTATTGCATCTCCACAAGCAAGTTATATCTCTGGTGCATTAATTCCAGTAGATGGCGGATTAGGAATGGGGCACTAAGTGGGAATTCTCGACGGCAAAAAGATTCTAGTTACCGGCGTCTTAACTGACGCCTCTATTGCATTTCATATTGCCCGGCTGTCGCAAGAACAAGGTGCTGATGTAATTCTGACAGGATTCGGAAGAGCTCTTTCCTTAACTACTCGTATTGCCGGTCGCTTGCCTAAGCCTTGTCCGATTATTGAATTAGATGTGACTAGCGAAGCTGATCTGGCTGCACTTGAATCACGTGTGCGCGAACATTTTCCAGAAGGTCTAGATGGCGTTGTGCACTCAATTGGTTTCGCGCCAGAAGCGGCACTTGGCGGAAACTTTTTAAATACCCAATGGGAAGATGTTGCAACGGCGATTCAGGTTTCGGCTTTCTCACTTAAGTCATTAACAATGGCTGCCCGTCCTTTGTTTAACGGCGCGGGGTCAGTTGTTGGTCTTGATTTTGATGGTCAGGTCGCGTGGCCAAAGTATGACTGGATGGGTGTTGCAAAAGCAGCATTGGAATCAACAGCTAGATATCTCGCCAAGGATCTCGGAGCTGAAAATATTCGCATCAACTTGGTTGCTGCTGGTCCCATTCGTACCATCGCTGCGAAATCAATTCCAGATTTCGAACGTTTTGAGCATCTCTGGGATGAGCGCTCTCCGATGCGTTGGGATGTCAATGATCCCGTCCCTGCAGCCCAAGCTGTTGTTGCGCTGCTGTCTGATTGGTTCCCCAAGACAACGGCCGAAATCATCCATGTTGATGGTGGCTTCCACGCCATGGGCGGCTAGTCCTCGCAGGAGCTAACGCTCGATTTCACCTTTTCACCCCTGTACGGGTAATCTTTGCCCCAGACCAGTGGCGTTACAACCACTGCAAGAGGAGTTACCGCTCCCACCTTCTTCGCCACTAGTGCGGGCTGGTTTGTCGGATAAGAGAATTTACTTCTCTTGCCCTTGCGGTTTTCTTTTGCAGCGCTGTAACACCAAAGCGTTAACGGACCGAAGGAGCACAAAGTCACCACTGAACCGCGCATCAATGATCGTATTCGCACACCCGAAATTCGTTTGATCGGTTACACCGGCGAACAAGTTGGGGTTGTAGATATCGATACAGCGTTAAAGATGGCAGATGAAGTTGGTCTCGACCTAGTCGAAATCGCGCCAGATGCCGTTCCGCCCGTTTGCAAGATTATGGACTTCGGAAAGTACAAGTACGAAGTTGCACAAAAGGCACGGGAAGCGCGCCAGAACCAGACCCACATTGTGGTGAAGGAAGTGCGTTTGACACCAAAGATCGAAAATCATGATTACGAAACAAAGCGTAGTCAGGTTGAGAAGTTTCTTAAGGGTGGCGACAAGGTAAAGGTGACAATGAAGTTCCGCGGACGCGAACAAACGCGACCTGAGTTGGGATACAAGATGTTGCAACGTCTTGCAGAAGACATTGCAGAGGTTGGTTTTGTTGAGTTCGCTCCTAAGCAAGAGGGACGAAACATGACAATGGTTCTTGGTCCAACTAAGAAGAAGACAGAAGCAGTTGCAGAAGCAAAGGCAGCACGCAAGGCGAAAGCCGAAGCTGCTGCAGAAACTACCGAGTAAGGGAACATAACCATGCCAAAGATGAAAACACACAGCGGTGCGAAGAAGACCTTCCGCATCACAGGATCTGGAAAGGTTATGCACGAGCGCGCAGGAAAGCGCCACTTGCTCGAGCGTAAATCTTCACGAGTAACACGTCGTCTATCGACAGAGTCAGCTGCAAAGCCAACTGTCGCAGTCACAGCCAAGCGCATGCTTGGTTTGAAGTAAGGAGCGGTTAAATGAGAGTAAAGCGCGGAGTCCACGCAGCCAAGAAGCGTCGTACAACTCTAGAACGTGCAAGCGGTTACCGCGGGCAACGTTCACGTCTTTTCACAAAGGCGAAAGAGCAAGTTACGCACTCAATGGTTTATGCATTTAATGACCGTAAAGATAAGAAGGGCGACTTCCGTCGTCTCTGGATCCAACGCATCAACGCAGGTTGCCGCGAACACGGTCTTACATACAACCGTTTCATCCAGGGCCTAAAGGCTTCAGGTGTTGAGGTTGATCGTCGCGTTCTGTCAGAGCTTGCAACAAATGATCCAGCAACATTTAAGACACTTGTTGATGTAGCTCGCAAGAGCCTTGCAGCACTCTAAGTTCCAATAATGATTGAGAGCCTTAACTCGCCACATGTTGCGCGGGTTAAGGCTCTTATTGGTTCTAGAGGAGTAAAGGAAAGAAAAGCCGCCGGCCAATTTGTTGCAGAGGGTTTGCAATGTGCCCGCGAAGCACTTGTTTCAACAAGTGGTCCAA
>Ga0209829_10000599_pt1 | contig 32056 bp, 35 predicted proteins | sample C_140205_EF_Meta_FD_187311 | JGI IMG/M metagenome (GOLD analysis project Ga0209829, IMG submission 187311) | Freshwater microbial communities from Lake Croche, Canada to study carbon cycling - C_140205_EF_MetaG (SPAdes) (version 2) | ecosystem: Environmental > Aquatic > Freshwater > Lake... | reverse complement strand
CCGCAGCTTAGGCAGCGATGCGGCTGTGCTCAACGTGTCCTTCGACGGCCTCGAACTCGGGGTCATCGGCGTAGGACTTCAGGCGCGCGATCTTGTAGATCAGCAGGCCGTAGAGGCACTTGGCCAGGATGTCGGCCAGTGAATAGCCGATCTGCTTGCCCACCCACGTGTCTGCTCCGCCACCGAAGTAGATGGGCAGGAGGTAGGCGATCGGGTACACGCCCCAGGTCGCGAACAGCAGGATGCGCAGGTTGCTGACGGTGCTCCGCACTGCCTCCGGCTGGCGGTCGAGCGACTTGGTCAGCTCGACGAACAGCACGTAGAGGATGTAGAGGAAAGGAATGGTCGACAGCAGGCCCCAGACGTTGCGGGTCATGTTGTCGCCGCTGATCTCACCGGGATAGCCCAGGGCGATCATGAGTGCCGAGGCGGGAATCAGTCGAGCGAGCAGCGAAGCCTGCAGCTTCTTGGCCAGCGCCAGAACGACCACGAGCTCGGTCAGCAGCAGTGGCACCGTGAGGAGCCAGTCCACGTAGCGGTAGCCCTCGTTGAACGAGTGTCCCACGGCCTGCGAGTACGTTCCTTTGCCACCCACTGCGTCAGTCGTGAACGCCTCGTTGAACGAGTTGAAGATGCGGAAGTAGTGATAGGCGGCGATACCGGTCACGGTCGCCGAGATCACCAGGGCCTGCCGGTAGCGGGGCAGTACCCGCCGCTGTGAAGCCAGCAGGAAAATCGTTGTGAACAGCTGGGCCGCAATCGCTAGCGATAGGAAGTTGTATACCGTATCGAATTGGCCTTTTGTTAACAGATCAGGGATCATCTCTCACCTTCATGTAGCGACGCGGGGTCGTGGTTCGGTAACTCAGCGGTACGATAATGGAGTATCAGCCCAATTTCCGTCAAATGTCGAGTTTCAGTTGCGTTACGGTCCAGTTTTTCTGTTTTCCCGATGCGATACCGAATTTGGGGATCGAACCATGGCCGCAGTTCAGGATAGGAAATCGGCCACCGCTAACGGTAACGTCATAGCGTCCGCGGTCAACGTCGTCGTGAAGAGTGAGGGCTGAACATGGCGGAACGATCGCTGGCCGGTGCGTCAATCGTAGTGACCGGTGCCAGCGGGGGACTCGGCGGATTTATTGCACGTCAACTCGCCGATTACGGCGCTCGACTGACACTGGTCGCCCGGGACGTGAGCAAAGTGGAGTCGTTGGGCATCGACGCCACGCTGGTGTCGGCAGACCTGCGCGACGCCGAGACGTCCAGGCGAATCGTCGCCGCCGCTGTGGGCGCCCACGACCGCCTGGACGGTCTGGTGAACGCGGCCGGCGTCGTGGCGTTCGGACCCCTCGTCGATACCGACGACGAGGTAATCGAGGACCTGTTCCTCACCAACGTCCTAGGACCGCTGTGGCTGATGCGGGCCGCTATTCCCGCGCTCACCGAGTCACGCGGATTCATCGCCAACATCAGCGCGGTGGTCGCAGAGCAACCGCTTCCCGGAATGGCCGCGTATGCCGCATCGAAGGCCGCGCTCACCGCCGCTGATCGAGCGCTGGCGCGCGAGTTGCGGGCCGCCGGAATCGGCGTCACCGATGCGCGGCCACCACACACCGAGACCGGGCTTGCCGACCGTCCGATCTCGGGCACAGCGCCGCGCCTGAAAGAAGGCCTGCAACCAGACGTGGTGGCCCGCCGTATCGTCGCGGCCATCATCGCCGGCGAGCGCGAAATTCCCGCCGACGCGTTCAGCGCCTGACGGGGTCTGCGACCCTACGAGCCGGCGGTGGGCCGGCCGTCGGCCGACTGATCCGCTGCCTCCTCCGGCACCCCATCGCCAGCCACCTGATCGGCTAACTCCAACCCCGCGCCGGCCTACACGTTGAAGGCGGTGCCGACGCCGTGGTCTTTGGCCCAGTACACCTCATCGTCGTGTCGGGCGACGGCAGCGACCTTGCCGCTGAACCCTGACTCGCACAGGCATTCGAGCGCGGTGACGTTGGCGCCGTGACGCGGCATCGCCAGCACCGCAATGCGCACCGAGTCGGAGCGCTCCAGCTGGCTCCGGAAGTACAGATCGGTGGCGTCACCCTCGATCACTCGCAGGCCCTTCTCCAGCGAGGCGCTCGACTCGGGGCCCGTCAAAGTCGACACCCACCACCCGGAGTCCACAGTGATCTGTAAGTCGTTGGTAGGCAGCAAATCCCACTCGGCCCATCCCGATCACCACGACCTCGGCGTCGCCGGCGTCACCGGAACGTTCTTCGGGATGCAACGCGCTTTCGTCCTGGGCGGGAAGCCGGGCCGCGATCTTCTCGACCATCAGATGCCCACGTCTGTTGACCAATGCGGACACCACGAAGCTCAGTGCCACCGCGATCGACATCTCGACAAGCCAGGACTGGCCTAACAACCCGGCCGAGACACCGACCGACACGACGATCAAGCCGAATTCGGAGTAGTTCATCAGGCTCAGCCCCGCCAGTAGCGCCGTGCGGTAGCGCAGCTTCAAGACCACATCAGCACCCTGTACCGGGCCGCCTTGAAAGGAAGGAGCAGCACCATCACCAGTGCGACGCCGATGGTGGGCAGGTCCGGTAGACCGGTCAGCCCGATCGACACGAAGAAACCTACGAGCAGCAACTCCTTGATGTGGAATAGCGACCGCGCTGGCTCCGACGAAGCCGGGTGCGACGCCAGCAATACCCCGATGATCAGCGCGCCGAGGTCACCCTTGAGCCCGAGCGCGGAGAACAACGCGTATCCGGGCACCAATGCCATCACGATGCCCAACAGTGACTGCATCTCTACGTGGCCGAGCCTCGTCCAGATCTCGCGCAGGACCCGTGTCAGTGGCCACAGACCCACCAGTGCCAGCGCCCACGGGCTGGGCAGGTGACCGCGGGTGGCCGTCAGGAAGACCACGGCGATAATGTCCTGCATCACCAGGATGCCGATGGCGACGCGGCCGTAGAGCGCGTGCGATTCGCCCCGCTCCTCGAGGACCTTGACCACAATAACCGTGCTGGAGAACGACATCGCGAAGGTCGAGCAGGGCGATCGTCTGCATGCCCTGCCCAGCCAGCATGGCCACCCCGGCCACGGCGGCAAGCCACATGATGATGCTTCCGACAATGACGCTGACCACCATGTGGGCGGATGTGGTTAGCCACACCTCGCGACGGAGCAGGATGCGAACGTCTCAACTGGATATGCCGGCGGTGACTTCTTGCACACGCCGACCGGAACTGTATTATCCTGTGTCGACCCAAAGTCACGCCGCTGAAGAGGTAGGGAATTTACGGTGAAACCAACCCGCTTACTTCATCTTCTGCTTTTGAGTTTGGGCATTTCTGCATTGGCTTTTGCCTTGATTTCCACCAGTAATCCCGCATCCGCGAACACTGCGACGGATTGCTCCACGAACCAGGAGTCCTTCGGATTCTTCCTCAAGGACTATCCGATGGAACACCAGGGTAACGGGCTGCTGAATATCAGCGTCCTGTACCGCCTGAACACGGCGGTGGACAAGATCGAGCCCGACCTTTATCCGGAATATGTCGGGATCGTCGAGAAGATCCAGAAGTTTCTCGAGGAGTACCCCAACGAATCGGATTACTGGGAGATCATCAACAAGAAGATGGCGGGCTACCTACTGGAGCAATATCCGTCCATGTCGTCGGTCCACATCAAGATCGATGTCGCGCCGACTACTCCACGGACTCGATACGAGCGGTTTAGTGAAGTGCTCAAGACTCGTCCCGACAATTGCCCGTTGATAACGGTCACCTAGACCGGGAAACGCCGTTCCCGCTTTTCGTCACGCGTGGCGGTTAGTGGCCTGTTCCGAACTTTCCAGATACTTCCGGTATCCGATCAACGGCATGGGGTCGATTTCGTTGCTGCCCGGCTGAAACGCCCCGTTGGGGTAGTCGAAGGGGTCGTCGAGGTCAGCGATCAGGCGTTCCAGCGAGATGAGCACGAACGACAGAATGCCGACCACCGCGTAGCCGGTCCCGGCATCGTCGAATGAGGTGAAGATCAGAATCGCCAGGATTACCGCGAGCATGCCCCGCAACAATGCGTAGCCCGTCGGGATGAAACTGGTGACTCGAATCCCGTGAATATGGCCGACGGCGTTGCGGATTCTCGTCATACCGTCGAGGGCTCCCTGGAACAGCGGAGGCACGCCCTTGGCGACGGCGGATCCCTCCATGTTCCGTTGCAGGGTGTGCATCGCATCGAAACACGGTTCCACCGGACTGCCGTTGAGCAACCAGTGTTCGCAGGTCCGCACCAGCTGGAGGTGGTCGGCGCGCAGGGCCGGCGCATCGAGTTCACCGTTGGCCGCCGCCATGGCGTTGATGGAATCGGCGTAGGACTCCAGCGCAGAGGCGAGCTGACCGGGCAGACCCTCGGCGGCCTTATGGTCGGACAGCACTCCGGCCATCATGAAGCCGATGATCAGCACTGCGCCGGTGATCACCGAGCCGAGACTCGAGAACTGCACAAGAGAAGGCAGTTTGAGCACATCGTGACGGATGAACGTCAGCAGAAGGACCAGGACCGCCAACGGGACCGTGATTGTCAGCAAACGCCACCTGTGCATTCGGACGTCCTCTCTCAATCGCCAGTTGATGGGGGTGTGCCGGACGAGCACCGGAAGATAACTGTAGTAACCGTTACCCGTGGCCAGCACCGAATGCTTCCCCGGGTAAGAAATCTAACAGATTGCCACCGCGTCGATCGCGGTCGGCATTCGCGTTGCCGCCGCGAGGCCCGGCGCCGACCCGCGGCCTGGCCTAGTCTTTCCAAGGTGATCGCCATCGTCACGGGTGCGTCGTCCGGAATCGGCGCTGCTGTCGCAACAATGCTCGTGCGGGCCGGGCACACCGTCGTCGGCCTCGGCCGCGCACCTTCCCGACTGGATGCGCTCGCACGCGAGTTGGGTCCGGACTTCGTCCCACAACGATGCGACATCACCGAGACCGCGACCTTCACCGGCCTGCTGAGATCCGCCGCCGACGAGTTCGACGGCATCGATCTGCTCATCAACTGCGCAGGCGCCGTGCAGGCCTTGCCCATCGAGCGCACTACGCCCGAGGTGTTCCGCCACATGCACGAGGTGAACGTTGTCGCCCCCGCCGCGGCGATACACGCTTTGTGGCCCGCCTTGTGCCGTCGCGGGGGTGCCCGGATCGTCAACGTGTCGTCACTGGCCCAGTTGGACCCGTTCCCCGGGTTCTTCGCCTACGCGTCATCGAAGTCCGCGTTGCACCTGTTGACCGTCGTGGCCGATGCCGAAGGTGAACCGCAGGGCGTTCGCGCGTTCACCGTGGCGCCGGGGGTGGTCGACACACCGCTGCACCGCACGTTGATGCCGGAGAGCATGCCCCCCGTCGACGGGCTGACCTCCGTGCTGTACCCGGATGACATCGCGCGAGTGATCGTGGAGATCGCCGAGGGACGGCACGACCGGCGGGCGGGGCGAGTCCTGGCGATGCCGGCTCCGGCCGCCGTGGCCTCACTGCGACAGTGGGTGCTCGATCACCCCGGTGGTGGAGTCGAAATCGTCTGCTAACTCGACTAGAAGCCGGTAGCGTAAACCTCGCAATTGTGTGGTACCAGCGGCTTGGATCAAGGAGAAGCCCGTTTTCCCTGTAACCGGTGCACGAGTGGCGGTCTATCGCCGCGAGCATTTCAACGCCGCCCACCGTATCCACAATCCGAAGCTCAGCGACGCCGATAACGCGCGCATCTACGGCAAGTGCAACAACCCGAACTATCACGGACACAACTACGACCTGACAGTCCGGGTATCCGGCGTCGTCGACCCAGTGATCGGTTACGTCATAGATCTCGGCACGCTATCGGCGACGGTCAGGGAGGTCGTTCTCGACCGACTCGACCATATGAACTTGAACCTCGACGTGCCCGAGTTCAGCGACCTGAACCCTACGGTCGAGTACATCGCGATCGTGATCCACGGGATGCTGCGCGCCCATATCCCCGACCACCTCGATCTTCACGTGATCCTCGCTGAAACGCCCCGCAACATCGTTCAGTACCCCGCCGACCAGGTCACTGGGGGCACCCGTGGCTGTTTCGAGTGAGTTGCGTGGGGCCGGATTGGGCACCCGATTCCTGATCAGGCTCGCCGCTGCTCTGGCGACCGTGTTCCTGATCGGCGTGACGACGGGCGGCGTCGGCCGAGCGAGCGCTGAACCGGTCAACTGCAAGATCGGCGCCTTTATCAATTCGCTGTCCGACATCGACACGGCTGCGGGAACATTCGTTTCCGACTTCTGGTTGTGGAGCGTTTGCCCCAACGAGGATGCGGAACCGCTAAAGACAATGGAGTATGTCAACGGGATCGACCCGAAACTCGCTCTGGACTCGAAGATCGAGCGCGGAAAACAGTGGTGGTCGACCCTCAAGGTCGGCGGAAAGTTCCGCCTGGACTTCCCTCTGGAGAATTACCCGTTCGATCATCAGACTCTGAAGATCGACCTGGAGGAGGGAGTGGTCGACACCCGCGAACTCCAATACGCCGCCGACAGCGCCTCTTCCCGGGTGGACCCTGACGTGAAGCTCAAGAACTGGGATGTCACGTCTTTTCGGATTGTGGCGGCGGACGAGACCCATCCGACCACCTACGGCGATCCGTCATTGACCGGCGGCGACAGTACCTATGCGCACGCGACAATCGAGATCGGTCTGGAACGGCGAAGCAGCCTGGCGGACTTCACCAAGTCGACGTTCGTCGTATTCATCGCCGCCACGCTCTCTCTGGTCAGCTTGCTGATCATCGACGGTAGAATCGGGTTGCTCGGCGCGATGCTGTTCACGGTGGTTTTGAGTTTCGTCTCGCTGGACCGCGTACTCGGCCCGCACGGTAGCCCCTATCTGCTGGATAAGATCCACCTCGCGGCTCTCGCGGTCATCATGGCGGCCGGCGGATGGGGTGTGCGCTCTCTGCGGGCCGTGTCCCTGGGTGCTGACAAAGCGGTGATTCACCGGCAGGACCTGCGCGCCGCTTACATCTTGTTCGGCACCTACGTGCTGGTGAACGTCATCCTGGTCGTTCTGGCGATCCGCGGGTAGCTCCGGGCTGACCTACAGACCCAGTGCTTCGGCGACGCTGGAGCGCAGCGTATCCAGCTCGGCCTGCGCCCTGCTGCGCGCGTCGGTGATATCGCCGGTCACCGGAACTACAACCTGCAGATAGCATTTGAGCTTGGGTTCGGTGCCGCTGGGCCGGATGATCACCCGGGCATCTTCGAGCGTGAAGCGCAGGCCATCGGTGGGTGGCAGACCGTCGACGCCCTGCTCCAGATCGTCTATCCGCACCACGCCGCGGCCACCCAAGAAGGCAGGCGGATCAGCACGAAGGCGAGCCATCGCGTCGGCGGCCAGGGACAAGCCAACTTTCAGTGCGGGTTTCGGATATCGCCGCATACAGCCCGAATTTGCGGGCAAGATCGTCGAGCACATCCTGGACTCCCCTGCCCTCGGCCTTGAGTGCAGCAACCATCTCCAACATCAGCAGCGAGGCCGTGATGCCGTCTTTGTCGTTAACGACGTCAGGGTCACAGCAGTAGCCCAGTGCTTCCTCATAGCCGAAGCGAAGGCCGGGCACCTCGGAGATCCAGGAGGCTGCCCGCGGCCGATGGCTCACACGGGGGCTTCTCACCCCAATAACACCCCGAATCCGCGTTCTCTGATGCGCTATCCGTTCGATAGCAGCGCTCCGGGATCTGTCGCGAATGCCCTTCGCGGTTTCGAGTCCTCGCGCCGTTTCCGCGCCCTCGGGACCGTGTCCGGCGATGAAGCAGGCTGCAGAAAAACTTCTGAAATACAACGATGGAGCCGCCTAGGAGAATCGAACTCCTGACCTATTCATTACGAGTGAATCGCTCTACCGACTGAGCTAAGGCGGCGTGGCCGACGATGAGCGCTTGCACGAAGAGCCGTCCGTCTGAGCCAGTGGCAGAGTCTACCCGCCGGGGCGCAATGCCTGACCCATGGTGGCGACCATGGCACCCACGGCGAACTTCGGCTTGACGTTCATCGCCAATGCGTTGCGGCAGTCCAGCACCGCTTCAATACAACGCAGCAGCCGATCCGGGGAGGCGTGGGCAGCAAGTCGGGCCACGTCCGCAGTCATATCCGGGTGGCTGGCGGTCACCCCGTCCGCTCCCCCGGACACCATCATCGCGTCGCGTAAGTAAGTAGCCAGATCGATCAGGGCACGATCAAGGGCATCTCGCGAGGCGCGCGTCTGCCGCGATTTCTGCCGCCGCTCAAGGTCTTTGATCGCACCTGCCGTTCCGCGCGTGGCGCCCGCCGTGCCCTTGCCGGTACCGCCCGCTCCCAAAGCGGTCAGCAGTTCGTCGGACTCGGCTTCGTCGCGGCCGACGGTGAGTGCGCGCGACTCGGCCTCGGCGGCGGCGACCAACTCATCTACGGCCGCATAAGCCCGCTTCGGCATCGCGGCGGCCCGCGCCACACCCAATGCGTGCATACGGCGCTCCCGTGCCTCGGGGTCGGTCGCCAGTCGGCGTGCTCGGCCAACATGACCGCCGCTGACCGACGCGGCCACGAGTGCCTCGTTCTCCGTCAATCCGTCGGTCTCCATCAGCACTCGGGCGATCGCGGCGACCGACGGCGTCACCAGTGCCACGTGCCGACACCGCGATCGCAACGTGACGGAGATGTCATCGGGATCGACCGACGGCGCACACAGCAGGAACACCGTCGACGGGGGCGGTTCCTCCACCACCTTCAGCAGCACGTTGCCCGCGCCCTCAGTGAGCCGATCGGCATCTTCGATGACGACGACCTGCCAGCGGCCGGTGCTGGGCCGCCGCGACGCGGTCGCGACGATGGCGCGCATCTCATCGACGCCGATCGACAGGCCCTCCGGAATGACGCGGCGGACGTCGGCGTGGGTACCCGCCATCGTCGTTGTGCAGGCCCGGCAGTTCCCGCATCCCGGGATGCCGTCGGAGGTGCACTGCAAAGCGGCGGCGAAACACAGTGCAGCCACCGAACGGCCCGACCCGGGCGGCCCGGTGATCAGCCAGGCGTGTGTCATAGCAGCAGCGTTGACCGCACCGTGAGCAGAATCACCCCGCGCGGCCACCGCGGCGGCAACCAACTCCGCCTCGGCCTCGCTCTGGCCGACCAACCTCGTGAAGACCCCGGACATCGCCTATTGACCCTAGTCCAGAAGACGGGTGCGGTTCTTCGGCTGTCAGACGCATTGTCAGCAAGGTGCCGGACCGCGACCGATCACATGCCGCTCGCCGGGTGTCTCCGGCTACGGTGGGTTGGTGAGCAGCGCGCCGGTCACGCGCGGACGAATCCGCGAATTCGCCCGCTGGGCGGCGCGCACACCCTGGCCTCTGTTGGGCCTGGGCATGCTGCAGGCCGACATCATTGGCGCGTTGCTGGTGCTGGGCTTCCTGCGATTCGGGCTGCCCCCCTCCGATCGGCTCAAACTGCAGGACCTGCCGACGACGAATCTCGTAATGTTCCTCGGCTACCTGGTCGTCTCGTTTACCGTCGGCGCGCTGATCAGCATCAAACTGCTCACACCGGTGTTTCGTTGGCAACGACGCGACTCACGACTCATCGCCGACGACCCGGCCGATACCGAATCCGCCCGGCTTCGCGCCCTGCGGGTGCCGGGCTACCGGTCCGCAATCAGCATCACCACCTGGCTGCTGGGTGCGGTGGTGTTCATAGCGGCGTGCTGGCCGGTCGCCAGTCACGCAGCGCCGGTGCTGGCGGTTGCCACCCTGCTCGGCGCGACCGCCACCGCCATCATCGGCTACCTCCAGGCCGAGCGGGTGTTGCGGCCCGTCGCCGTGGCGGCATTGCGGGCGGGCGTGCCGGAGAACTTGAGTCGACCCGGCGTGGTGTTCCGGTTGGTACTCGCCTGGGTGCTGTCCACCGGAGTGCCACTGCTGCTGATTGTGCTGTCCGTCGTCGCCACGAAGTTATCGTTGCTGCAGGCCTCGGCCGACAGCATGCTGATCCCGATCCTGCTGATGGCCATTGCCGCCCTGGTGATCGGCCTGGTCGGAAATGTCCTGTCGGCCATGGCAATTGCCGATCCACTTCGCCAGCTGCGCTGGGCCCTCGGCGAAGTGCAGCGCGGCAATTACAACGCTCACATGCAGATCTATGACGCCAGCGATTTAGGTCAGCTCCAGGCCGGCTTCAACGACATGGTCCGCGAACTCAGCGAGCGACAGCGGATGCGTGACCTGTTCGGCCGTTACGTCGGTGAGGACGTCGCGCGCCGGGCACTCGAGCGAGGTACCGAACTGGGCGGCCAGGAACGCGACGTCGCGGTACTGTTCGTCGACCTGGTGGGCTCGACCCAACTGGCCGCCACCCATCCCCCGGGCGAAGTCGTCGACCTGCTCAACGAGTTCTTCAACGTCGTCGTCGAAACCGTCAGGGAGCACGGCGGTTTCGTCAACAAGTTCTTGGGCGACGCCGCCCTGTGCATCTTCGGCGCGCCACTGGAACACCCGGACGCCGCCGGCGCGGCACTGGCTGCGTCGCGGAAGTTACACGACGAACTGGTCGGGGTGCTCGGCCAGACCGAGTTCGGGATCGGGGTCTCGGCGGGACGGGCAATCGCCGGGCACATCGGGGCTCAGGCACGTTTCGAGTACACCGTCATCGGCGATCCGGTGAATGAGGCCGCGCGGTTGACCGAACTCGCCAAGCTTGAGCACGACCATGTATTGGCCTCTGCCGTCGCGGTAGCGGCAGCACCCGACGCCGAAGCGCTGTGCTGGCACGTGGGCGAGATCGTCGAACTTCGCGGACGATCAACGCCCACCCAACTGGCACGGCCGGTGAATCTCGTTCAGCCCCAAGGCCTCAGTGAGTCCACCGCAGTCGCCCTCCCCGGTTAAGCCTTCTTCGCTGAGGCCCTCTTGACGGCCTTCTTGGCCGGCGCTTTGCGGACCGCTTTCTTGGCGATCTTCTTGACCGGTCCGCGGGCGCGGCGGTCGGCGAGCAATTCCGAGGCCCGATCGTCGGTAATGGTCAACACATCATCACCCTTGCGCAGACTGGCGTTGGTCTCGCCGTCGGTCACGTACGGACCGAACCGGCCGTCCTTGATCACCATCGGCTTACCCGAGGCGCCATCGGTGCCGAGTTCGCGAAGTGGCGGTGTCGCGGCGCCCTGCCGGCCGCGACGTTTGGGTTCGGCATAAATCTTGAGCGCCTCGTCCAACGTGACGCCGAAGATCTGATCCTCACCCGCCAGTGATCGAGAGTCGGTGCCGCGCTTCAGATACGGCCCGTAGCGGCCGTTCTGAGCGGTGATCTCCTCTCCGTTGTCCGGATCCACCCCGACCAGTCGCGGCAGCGACAGCAGCTTCAGTGCATCCTCGAGGGTGACCGTCTGCACATCCATCGAACTGAACAACGATCCGGTGCGCGGCTTGGGTCCGATGGGCTTCTTGCCCTTCTTCGCCACCGCGGTGCCGTCGTCGTCGGGCGGGGGCGGCAACACCTCAGTGACATAGGGGCCGTAACGACCGTCGCGGGCGATGATCTCGTGGCCGGTCTCCGGATCGACGCCGAGCGTCCGGCCCTCCTGCGGCATGGCGAAGAGCGTTTCGGCCAATTCCAGGGTCAGCTCGTCCGGGGTGATCTCATCGTTGAGGTTTGCCCGCTGCGGGGTGGGTTCGCCGTCGTCACCGACGACCATTCGTTCCAGATACGGACCGTTCTTCCCCACCCGCACGTAGATCGGCCGGCCCTGATCGTCGTCGAACAGCACGATGGAGTTGACCTCGCGGGCATCGATGCCCTCCAGATTCACGCCCACCAGCTTCTTGAGGCCGCCGGCGCGGGCGATCGAGTGCGGTACGCCGTGTTCACCGCCGAAGTAGAAGTTGTGCAGCCAATTGGTGCGCCGCTCATGACCGGAAGCGATCTCGTCGAGTTCGTCCTCCATGGCGGCGGTGAAGTCGTAGTCGACCAGACGGGCGAAGTGCTGCTCGAGCAGACCGGTCACCGCGAAGGCAACCCACGAGGGCACCAGGGCGGTGCCCTTCTTGTACACATAGCCCCGGTCCTGGACGGTTTTGATGATCGAGGAATACGTTGAGGGGCGGCCGATTCCGAGATCCTCGAGGGCCTTGATCAGCGACGCCTCGGAGTAACGCGCAGGCGGGTTGGTGCTGTGGCCGTCGGCGGTCAGCCGGGTGGCGTCCACTCGCTGGCCCTGCCGCAACTGTGGCAGCCGACTCTCGGCGTCATCGGCTTCGCCGCCGGCCAATTCGTCAACAGTCTCGACGTAGGCCTTCAGGAAGCCGGGGAATGTAATGGTTCGACCACTTGCGGTGAAAGCGGCCTCGCGGCCGTCAGCAGCATTACCGGTGATCCGCAGGCTCAATGTGGTGCCGCGGGCGTCGGCCATCTGGGAGGCGACGGTGCGCTGCCAGATCAGTTCATACAGCCGGAAGCCGTCGGCATCAAGTTCGGCATGCAGTGCCCCCGGTGTTGAGAAGACCTCGCCTGAGGGACGGACGGCCTCGTGAGCCTCCTGCGCATTCTTGACCTTGCGGGTGTATTGGCGCGGCGTGGGGTGGACGTACTCGTCACCGTAGAGCTGGCGCGCCTGGTTGCGTGCGGCGTCGATGGCCGTCTGCGACAGTGTGGTGGAGTCGGTGCGCATGTAGGTGATGTGGCCGTTCTCGTAGAGACGCTGGGCCACGCTCATCGTGCGCTCGGAACTGAACCGCAGCTTGCGCCCGGCCTCCTGCTGCAGCGTCGAGGTCATGAAGGGCGGGTACGGACGGCGGGTGTAGGGCTTCTCCTCCACCGATGCGACGGTCAGCGCCGCGCCCTGCAGACCCGACGCCAGCGAACCGGCCGCAGTCTCGTCGAGCACCAGAACTTCGGTGGGCTTGCGGACCACGCCCACCGAATCGAAGTCACGACCGGTTGCCACCCGCTTGCCATCGACTGCCACCAGTCGGGCGGTGAATCGCGGCGGGCTGGCGGCGGGATCGGACACGCTGGCATCCAACTCCGCCAGGATGTCCCAGTAGGAGGCGCTGCGGAAGGCCATCCGTTCCCGCTCGCGCTGCACGATGATCCGTGTCGCGACCGACTGCACACGGCCTGCCGACAGCTTGGGTGCAACCTTCTTCCACAGCACCGGACTGACTTCGTAGCCGTACAGCCGGTCCAGGATGCGCCGGGTCTCCTGGGCGTCGACCAGGGCGATATCGAGATCGCGGGGGTCATCGGCGGCCGCTCGAATCGCCGATTCGGTGATCTCGTGAAACACCATTCGGCGCACCGGGACGGTGGGCTTCAATGTCTCGAGCAGATGCCAGGCGATCGCTTCACCCTCGCGATCGCCGTCGGTGGCGAGATACAACTCGTCGACGCCCTTGAGCAGGTTCTTGAGTTCGGCGACGGTGGTCTTCTTGTCCGGGCTGATGACGTACAGCGGTTCGAAGTCGGCATCGACGTTGACGCCGAGCCGAGCCCACTTCTCGGTCTTGTACTTGGTCGGGACGTCTGCGGCACCCTTGGGCAGGTCGCGGATGTGGCCGCGGGAGGACTCGACGATATAGTTAGCACCCAGGTAGCCGGCTATTTTTCGCGCCTTGGTAGGCGACTCGACGATGACGAGCCGACGGACGTTGCCGTTGTTTCCGCTTCCGCGGTCGTCGTCAGCCAACTGCGCTCACGCTCCACTTCTGTCGTGCCCCGGGGATCTCTATATATAAGGACATAGATCTGGGCACTGGACAATTTCGCACCTTTGGACCGGCAGACGCAAACCGACCCCCCGTGGGGAACCCTCTCAGATTTGTGGCCACGCCGCCAATGCTTCGGGTCCGTCGGGGGGTTCACCCACGTTCTCTACCAGCCGTGAAAGCCGCCGGCGGCCGCTGATTCGTAGGGCCGGGCGCGTCCCACGGGTACCGATCAGGGTTGGGGCGATTCCCACCCTCATCAGGGCTGAGGCCAGCGGTGAATGGGTGTCGGGGGCGTGCGGGTCCAGACCCAGAAGGTAGCGGTCAGCGTCCGGGCTGCCGGCCGCGAGCGTCCAGGCCCGCAATTCACGAGGCCCGGGCATCCACTGCGGCGGGACGGTCTTGACCGCGCCACGCGTCCAGTCCCCGGCGATGCTCAGCAATCGGGGATCGACCGCGGTGCGCACCAGGGGATGGTTCTCATCGGTTCGGGTGATCTCGGCCTGCAGCCCGGCCGCCGTGATCATCTCGGCCAACGCCGCCGCCCGCCAGTCGGTGTCGACCACCACAGAGAGTCGGGCCGCACCGCCGACCATGACAGCCTGACCGGCTGCCGCGAGCACCCCGGTGAGGTCGGTGACCGCGGGGGGCACCGACTCGGCGGAGAAGAACGACAGCTGGCTCACGATTCGACAGTAGGGCAGCCGAGGAAACTCTCCACGCCGCTGTCACCCTTTCGGCCACACCGAGTAGTGGGACATCCTCGGCAGGCGCGGCAACGCAAACACCCCCGTGGCGCCCATTGCTAGGGCACCCGGGGGTGTTCGCGAGAGTTGCTGTCGGTCAGACGGCGCGAACGCCGGTGGCCTGCGGGCCCTTCGGGCTCTGGCCCACCTCGAACTCAACCTTCTGGTTCTCCTCCAAGGTGCGGAAGCCCGACCCCTGGATTTCCGTGTAGTGGACGAAAACATCGGCGGAGCCGTCCTCCGGAGCAATGAAGCCGAAGCCCTTCTCCGCGTTGAACCACTTCACAGTTCCCTGTGGCATTTTCGTACTTTCCTTCTTTTCCGGGAGCGACCTAACCATGTTCGGCGTAGACCGGGTCGGTTCCGACCGCCATCCTTCGTGGATTTGTCGGAACTCGTCCGACGTACAGACCCTCGCAGGAACCGCGACCGCAACATCGATCCTGCGAAGCGCCAAACACGAACACAGAAGCTGCGACCGCCAATATCCAATCACGTTCGAGCCGGTTAGAACAGACTCAGCGACAATTCCCTGTGGATCCGTATGGGACCTTGGTGGAAGATTCGGACGGGGGCGCGGTGGTGAGCTTCGGCAGCGAGCTACTGGGTGCCGTCTGCGGTGACACGCGACTCGATAAGACCGCCGCGCTGCGCCACGTCGCCGAGATCGGTGCCCGCAGCGCCGAGCTGCGGGACTGGCCCTCCTGGGCCGCGCCGGATGTGCTTGAGGCATTGCGCGGACGGGGAATATCGGCGGCGTGGTCGCATCAGGTCAAAGCGGCCGAACTTGCCCACGCCGGTCACCACGTGGTGGTCAGTACCGGCACCGCGTCGGGGAAGTCACTGGCATTTCAGCTGCCGATCATGGACGCTCTGGCGCGTGACCCCCGGGCCAGGGTCCTCTATCTCTCCCCGACGAAGGCGCTCGGTCATGACCAACTCCGGGCGGCCCACGAGCTCACCGCAGCGGTAGCGCGCCTGAGTGATGTCGCACCGAGTTCCTACGACGGTGACACCGGGCCCGAAGTTCGCCGGTACGCGCGGGAACGCTCTCGCTGGCTGTTCTCCAACCCGGACATGATTCACCTGTCGCTTCTTCGGAACCATCCCAGATGGGCGGTCTTCCTGCGCGGACTGCGCTACATCGTGGTCGACGAATGCCACTACTACCGAGGGATTTTCGGCTCAAACGTGGCGATGGTCCTGCGGCGGCTGCTGCGTTTGTGTGACCGCTATGCCGCACCCGGAGCACCACCGCCAACGGTAATTTTCGCCAGTGCCACCACCGCCGCACCCGGTGCGACGGCGACCGAACTCATCGGTCGCGATGTTGTTGAGGTCACCGCCGACGGCTCACCGCACGGCGCCCGGACCATCGCGCTGTGGGAGCCGGAGTTGCGAACAGATCTGCAGGGCGAGAATGGCGCGCCAGTGCGCCGTTCGGCCGGCGCGGAAGCCGCCCGAATGATGGCCGACCTTGTGGTGCAGGGTGCGCGGACGTTGACCTTCGTCCGGTCACGCCGCGGGGCTGAGCTGACCGCTCTGGCCGCCCAGGCGCGGCTGGACACGATTGCCCCCCACCTACGGGAGACAGTGGCCTCCTATCGCGCCGGCTATCTCGCCGAGGACCGCCGCGTGCTGGAGCGGGCCCTGGCCGACGGCGAGTTGCGTGGGCTGGCCTCCACTAACGCCCTGGAATTGGGGATCGACATCGCCGGATTGGATGCCGTCCTGCTGGCCGGATTCCCCGGAACTGTCGCCTCCTTCTGGCAGCAGGCTGGCCGTTGCGGCAGACGGGGTCAGGGTGCGCTGGTGGTGCTGATCGCCCGCGACGACCCGTTGGACACCTACCTTGTCCATCATCCCGAGGCCCTGCTCGGCAAACCGGTCGAACGCGTGGTGATCGACCCGGCAAATCCCTATGTCATGGGTCCGCAATTGCTTTGTGCCGCAACCGAACTGCCCCTCATCGAGGATGAGATCAGGGCATGGAGAGCCGAATCCGTCATCGAAGCGTTGGTGGCAGATGGGCTCCTGCGTCTGCGCGCCGGACGATATTTTCCGGCTGCGGGGTTGCAACCGCACGATGCAGTGGACATCCGCGGGACGGTCGGTGGCAGTGTCGCCATCGTCGAGTCCGGCACCGGCCGGTTACTGGGCAGCACCGAAGCCGGGCAGGCCCCCGCCACCGTGCACCCCGGTGCGGTGTACCTGCACCAGGGTGAGAGCTACGTCGTGGACTCACTGGACCTCGACGCACAGGTGGCATTCGTTCACGCCGATGAACCCGGCTATTCCACATATCCCCGCGAGATCACCGACATCACGGTCACCGGAGTGGGCGAACGGGTGGTCCATGGCGCCGTGATGATGGGCCTGGTTCCGGTCTCGGTCACGCATCAGGTGATCGGTTATCTGCGCCGACAACCGTCAGGTGGGGTGCTCGATTTCGTCGAACTCGATATGCCGGCGCAGAGACTTTCCACTGTTGCGGCGGTGTACACCATCACGCCGGAAGCGTTGGCGGCCAACGGTATTGAGTTTTCACGCATTCCCGGGGCGCTACACGCCGCAGAGCATGCCGCAATCGGCCTGCTGCCCCTGGTGGCAAGTTGCGACCGCGGAGATATCGGCGGCCTCTCCACAGCGGTAGGCGAAGGCGGGCAGCCCACGGTGTTCGTCTACGACGGTCACCCCGGCGGTGCCGGCTTCGCCGAGCGCGGTTACCGCCAGGCTGACGTCTGGCTGGGTGCGACACTGGCAGCCATCGAGGCATGCGAATGCCCGCAGGGATGTCCGTCGTGCGTCCAGTCGCCCAAATGCGGAAACGGAAATGACCCCCTGGACAAAGCGGGGGCCATCGTCGTGCTGCGGACGGTGCTGCGGCAACTGTCTACCGAAGAGGTCTGAACCGCGGCTGGCGACCGACCCCTCGAGCGGTCTACAGCCACGGATCGGAAGGTTCCTGCGGGCGTTCGTGTTCTGCGGCGAAGTGCCGAGTACCAGTGCTCCCGCGGCGAACGGTCGGACAACGCGAGCCGTTCATCAATTTCCAATTGCCGGAACGGCGTCCAACTTACCCACACCCGTCGCAGGCCTGCAAGGTCTCGAATCACCGGCGTTTAACCGCTCACCATGCACGGGTGCCCTGTCGCACCCCGCCGTTACGCTGAGCCACATGACGCAGGAGTGGTTACTGGTGGAGACCCTGGGTGCCCAACCCGCGGTCGTCGCACAGGGCCGGCAGATGAAGAATTTCGTCCCACTCGCGGTGTTCCTGCGCCGCAATCCCAATCTCGCGGCAATCGAGACCGCGGTCGCGGCGACCCTGGCCGACGGCAAGGGTCTGGCCGACGCAGCACCGAAGAGCGATCGGATCATCCGGACCGAACCCGTCGCCATGTCCGACGGCCGTATTCATGCGGTACACGTCTGGTGCGGCCCGCCACATGAGGACCCGCCGGATCGCCCGGTACCGGGTCCCCTGGTCTGGGATTTGACCGCGGCCGTCGGGACCGCCACCGTCGAATACTTCGTCAATGCCGGCATGGATCCGGAGACGGAGTCTGTGACCGGCCGGGCCCTCGCCGAGGACGTTCCCAGCCGCAGCCTCAACTCAGACGAAGCCAAGGCGCTGTCGCTGGCCATCGATTCCGCACCTGACCGTACCTACTCAGCGACCTGGGGTTTCACCGATAAGCAGGGACTGTTTCGGCGCGTGGGCTGGTGTGTTCGCACGGCCTTCGAGACCGGCGAGGACGGGACGCAGCACCTGATCGCACGCGCGCTGAATCTGCTCGAAGCGCTCGGCGATCCTTCCCTGCCCCCGGCGAACCTGGCCAACCGCATCCTGCATGGGATGTCTCAACCGGGGGTGTACCGGGCGATCGTCAACCTCTCCGACTGGACGCCCCTGAAATGGCTGGATGACCCGTGCCCATTATTCGATTGGCGTGTCCGGGTGCGCTTGCATCCGGACGACGAGAAGGCCCTTTCCGGCCGGATCCGAGATGAACTCCGGTCCGGCGGCACGACCAGCGCCGTGGTACGCCTGCCCGGCGAGGACGGCGGCTGGGTTCGGCTGCACGTCACCATCAGCCGGGTGGAACTCGACACCGGTATCTACGGTGGCTTGGTGACCATGCGCCTGCCGACCGACGCTGAACTCGCAATTCATTAGACCCGCCCGGCGGGGCCGGCACGCGCCGCGGCTTGGGCTTCGCCCGCGATCCGCCCACCCGGCCGAACCGTAACAGCCACCACGACGTCGAGATTCTGGATATCGCATCCCGATACCGCCGCCCCCATCGCGGCAGCGATGTTCCGGGCCTGCGCACAGGCCGCGTCCGGTCCCAGCGGCAATCGACCGGCTGCCGCGAGCGCCGCCAGATCGGCGACCGCCTGCGCCCGGTGCCGCGCGACTGCAGCGCCGCCGACGCACACCCCGCCGAGGGCGATCGTCATCAGCGCTGCGACCATTGCGGCGGCGAGTACCGTCACGGCTCCGGTGTCCTCATGACTCAGCCGCTGAAACAGCTTCGCCGACGATGACCACGCCGGGCAGCAGCGCCGATCGACTGCGGACCCTGGCGATGACGTAACCGCCGTTCCGTTGCACATCCATCGAGGCACCCGGTGGGGCCAGGCCGGCGGCCGCATCCACGGCCGCACCGTCACCGCGGGCCGCCAACCGCGCGGCCTCCCGCGCGGCGTCGATACATCGCATCTGCATGGACACCGCTGTGACGCCCGCGCAGCACAGCAACATGGCGGTGACCAGAGTCGCGATGGCCAGCGCGGCTTCGACCGTGCTGAACCCGCCATCCCCGGCTAGACCCTCGTGTTCAACGCACGGTTGATGATGCTCGTCAGCGCCCCGACGATCGAGTCTCCGGTGACCACGCTGTAGAGAATCGCACCGAACGCCGCGGCCGCGATCGTACCGATGGCGTACTCGACGGTCGACATGCCCGACTCTTCGACGGCTAACACGGTCAAGCGGTGTCGAAATCCCCGAATGAAACTGTGCAGCATTGTTTTTCCTTTCTCTGCGATGTCGATGAACCTTCGGCGCCATCACAACAACCCAGAGCCGAAGATGTCGCCGGCCAGGCCTGCCACCACGGGCACGATGCCCAGGCAGATGAACGCCGGCAGGAAGCACAACCCGAGCGGACCGGCAATGAGGACACCGGCGCGTTCGGCGGCCGCCGTGGCGGTGTGGCGGGCATCCAGACGGGATTGCTCGGCGAGTTCGGCGATCCCCTGGGCCAGCGCACTGCCCGAGGATGCTGACCGCCGAGCAAGTCGGCCGAGTGCCTCGCATCCATCGGGTTCGTCACCCTCTCGGGCTTGCCAGGCGGTATCCGGGTCGGCACCCATTGCCAGCATGTCGGAGGCCCGACGGAGCAGGGCACCCAGCCGCGCCGGCGCATAGGCGGCCGTCGCCGCCGCTGCGGTTGGCACCGCCATCCCGGCGGATAGACAGACCGCAAGAACATCAAATGCGGATGCGACGGCGAACGGATCTTCGCGGCGCCGAGGCGTTCGGGTGAACCACCGAGGTCGGGTCGCGTCGCCAACTCTTCGCCGCGGGCCACGCGGACCGGCGCCAAGTAGCAACGAAGCGGCAAGGAGCAGTGCGGCCCCGGTCATGTCATCAGCCGATCGATGATCCGGTTCGACCAGACCATGCCCACCGCGACCAGGCTCACGCCGACCACCAGCAGCCAGCCACCCGCGCCGCCACCGAGTAGGAAACGAATCGGTTCGGCCCCAATGAGTTCGCCGAGTGCCACCCCGAGGAATGGCAGCCCCGCCAGGATTGCCGCGGTTGCTCTCGCCCCGGCCAATCCAGCCTGGACCTGGTCGGTGAATCGCTGCCGGCCGACGATATCGCCGTGCGCTGTCCGCATCAGGGTTGACATCGCCAGTCCGTGTTCTGCAGCCAACTGCCAGCAGACCGCGAGGCGGTTCCAATAGGCCGGCACCGATGAGCCCGCTGCCGCCGCCCGTAGACCTGCACCCACGTCCGCGCCCAATTCGGCGCGCGTCGCCACCGCCCTCAGTGCCGAACCCACGGTGCCAGGAGATTCATCCGCCGCGACTGCGAAGGCGCGCAGCGGATGCGCACCGACCCGTAACTCACCCACGAGCACCTCCAGTGCCGCAGCCATCGCCCGGCCTTCAGCGCGCCGTCGGCGGTCACGAATCCGTCGTCGGCGTCGCGACACGATTACTGCGATCGCGAGCGCCGTGGCCAGCCCCAGAGCTGGCGGGGCCGCCAGCATCACGACGGCGGCGAGGACGAACAGCGACCATCCGGCGATCCGCCGACGATGCGACGGTACGACCAGCAGCCGACGGCGCGGTGGCGGCGGCGCCATCAGCAGCGCGGCCGCCAACAGGCCGGCCGCACTCATCGTGGCGGTCATCGGCCGCGCCGTTCAGCGATCAACTGACGCAGTAGCTCAGCACCGTCCTGCAATCCGCGATCCACGTTCCACACCGTCCGCGCCCGGATCCACCCGGCATCATCGCGATGCAGTAGCGCGATCTCGGCGAGCCGGCGCCCGCTGGGCCCTCGACTGACGTGAATGACAAGCTGAACGGCGGCAGCGAGTTGGCTGTGCAGGGCGGTCCGGTCAAGGCCGCCGAGGGCAGCAAGCGCCTCGAGTCGGGCCGGCACCTCCGCCGGGCTGTTGGCGTGCACAGTCCCGGCACCGCCGTCGTGGCCGGTGTTGAGCGCGGCGAGCAGATCCACAACTTCCGCACCCCTGACTTCTCCGACGACCAGCCGGTCGGGACGCATTCGCAGGGCCTGGCGAACCAGCTGTCGCAAGGTGACCTCGCCTGCACCTTCGACATTCGCGCCGCGAGCGACCAGTCGGACGAGGTGGGGGTGTTCGGGCGCCAACTCCGGAGCATCCTCGACGCAGACAATCCGCTCATGGTCGGCGACAGCCCCCAGTAGCGCGGCAAGCAGAGTCGTCTTACCCGCGCCAGTTCCGCCGGAAACCAAAAAAGCCAACCTCGCCGAAACTATGTCGCTCAGCAGTTGCGCGGCCGTGGGGTCGATCGCTCCCGTTGCCTTCAGCACCGCGAGACTCTGTGTTGCCGGACGCAACACCCGCAAAGACAGGCACGTGCCGGCCACCGCAACCGGGGGCAGCACCGCATGCAACCGCACGGTGAACTGCCCAGCCCCCACCCCGGGTAGCTGGCCGTCCACCCAGGGCTGGGCATCGTCGAGTCGGCGCCCGGCAGCAGCGGCGAGTCGCTGCGCCAGTCGGCGCACCGCAGCCTCATCAGGGAAACAAATCTCGCTGCGCCGCAGCCCGTTTCCATCATCCACCCACACCGCATCCGGAGCGGAAACCAGAACATCCGTTGTCCCCACGGTCCGCAATAGCGGCTCCAGAATGCCCGCGCCGGTCAATTCAGTCTCCAGCAGACGGAGGCTGCTCAGCACCTCGGTATCACCGAGCATTCCCCCGGACTCTGCCCGGATCGCTGCCGCGACGGCGGTCGGCCGAACTGGTACAGCCTCCGCCGCAAGCCGTTCGCGAACCCGGTCGATCAGCGACCCGGTCATGCTGCCCGGACCCCGGCGCCGCCATGCACAACGTCGAGCACCTTTCGCGCCGCGACAGCCAACGGAGAGCGTCGACGCAGACGTAGACCGCCCTGCTCCAATTGCACCGCGAGCATCGGCTCCGGACGCATCGCGGCAAGCAATGGCACTGCCGTGACATCGACCACTTCCGTGGCCCGCAGTCCGCCCGGGGCCGGCCCGCGGACCACCAGTCCGAGGTTGGAATTCACCGTACGAATCATTCCGGCGACCGCACCTGTTGCGGCCACCGCCCGCACATCGCAACTGGTGACAACCACCACCAGATCCGTGCTCTCGAGAACGCGAAGGGCAGCCGGATTGAGCGGCCGGGGGAGGTCGCAGATCACCGTCGCGCCACCTCGTCGGCCGGCATCGACGACTGCCTGCGCAGCACCCGGGTCGATCTCGTGGTAGCTCCGTGTGCAGGAGAGTATCCACACGTCACCCTTGTGCGGAAGCACTTCCCGGACCGCAACCCAACTCAAACGTCCACTCGCGGAGGCCATTTCAGGCCACCGCAGGCCGGGGGCGGACTCGATTCCCAGCAGTAGGTCGACGCCACCTCCGCACGGATCGAGATCGACCAGCAGGGCCTCACCCGCGCGTTGGGCCAGTGCTGCGGCGAAAACAGAGGCGCCGCCACCGCCACGGCCGGCCGTCACGGCGATCACGCGGCCGCGATGCGGTGCGACTCGGCCCATCTCGGCGGCCTCCGACAGAAGGCGCACAAGTTCGGTCTCCTGAGCCGGCAAGACGCACAGTTGCTGTGCACCCACCTCGACCGCGGTCGCCCACAGGTGTGGTGCAGGTTCGGATGTACCGACCAGGAATACGCCGCCCCGCCGCGGCATTCCCGCCAGGACGCACCTGCGCGCACCCTCCTCGTCGAGGATCACCGCGGCCGCGGTTAACCAGAGCCTGCGGGCCGGGTTCTGCGCCTGGACCTTACGCAGCCCGACGGCGGCCGCGAGTCGGTCGATGTTGTCGGACAACTCGGCGCCGCCGAGCAGAGTCAAGACAACGGGTGAATGCAAGGTCACGGACCCAGGCTGACGACCGCCGACGACTCGTGCCAGTTCGGTCCCATCCATCTGTGGATGGCCTCGGGTGTGGGGATCGACGGCGACGTCGACCGAGGGAACGGAGCAAACGGAAACTGCCGTAGATAAAGGACGACCCTCGCCAGGGGGGGAGGAGGCGAGGGTCGTCGTGTATCAGCCCCGGGGGGTCGGGCTGATGCACACCCGGCCGAAGCCGAGTGAAGCTAACTATACACACGCCGATGCGGCGTGACACAAGCCGTTTGAAGCGGCAATAATCACGTTTTTGCTGTGAATTTGCAGTCACAGTCAGGTGACACAAGCTGCCACTTTCAGCGGGGTTGCCATCTCGCCACGGCGCCCGACGGCCTGCCGGCCGCCACGTGCAACAGTTATCGGCTGGGGTCCGTCCAGTATTCGAATCATTGTCGATTTGACTCTTGCTGTGACAGACGTCACGGAGTACAAAGGAACTACGGACGCTTGGTGAGGCCAAGGAAGTGCCGGAAGAGAAGGTTCTACCTCCCGATCCGAGCGGTCCAGCATGGTTACGGGTACCCACGCGGAGCACGCCGCGATATGGCAGAAGCGTTGCGGGCCTGCGGAATTGCACACCGGGTGCAAGAACGCCGAGGCCACTCACGCAACCCACCTAGCACGCCTGGTAACCCGAGCAACCGTGCTGGCGGGCGGCGAGCCGAACATGTTTCGGATCGCCGCCCGCTTCAATTTTTCCAGCTAGTTAGCTACCGCCTCGGCGATCGAAATCGCCTCGCGGGCACCATCTTCCAGCGCATGGCAGCAGAACAGCAGCCATGCCCCGACCGCCTCGGCAGTACCCGTCCCGAATCCGGCGGCGGCGCTTTGATACTCGTCGGCTCGGCGCAACCAGTAAACCTCCGGTACTCCGAGGCCATGCGGATCGAGGCCGGATGCAATCGTCACCAACCGCGAAACCGCCCGTGCGACAACGCCATCGGCGCTTCCGAATGGCGCCAGGGTCAACATCTCCCCGTGCGCGACGCCAGCCAGTATCGGAGCACCCACTGTGCTTCCCCCCGTAACCAGGCCGGTCATCAGGTCCAAACGGGCGGCGATCTCGGGGACCTGCCGTGGCCGGCCGAGTTGGCCCTCGTCCACCAGGTCGGTGGCCGCCAACGAGTGCAGGCGGGCCAACGCCTGAAGGGGGGCGCGCTGCCATACCCCGACCAGAGCAGTGGTGCCGCCCTCGAGTGCCTGACCGACCCGCAAGGCGCCGGCAAGCACCGGGTCATCAGTCACCGCATCGGTATCGATGTGCACACCACCACCGTCGAGCGATGACGACGATCGCGCACCCCGGACCGCCGACTCGGCTGCGGTAACCGGCCAGTTGCGCAGATTGGTGCGATGTCGGTGCGCCTTACCCAATGCCACACGCGCGGCCTCGGCGGCGTCAGCGACGCCGGGCAGCGCGAGCAGAGGTGCCAGCAGGTCCCGCTTTCCGGTATCGGTCACGGCCCGTCACGCTAGACGGTCAGACCGGCAACAGCACACCTGACCGGATACGGGAGACCGGTGGCCGCCGGTAAGGGCCGTTCGCGGCATGACGGACAACCAGCTGACGATCTGGTGTAACCAGCCCTACCGTCGATGCGGCGGGTGACTACGCTCACAGCCATGACCGAGACGCACATGGACGTTCCGTCGTCGTATCCGCCGTCCGCCGAGTTCGCCGCCAATGCCAACGCGACAGCGGACCTCTACACCGAAGCCGAGTCCGACCGGCTGGCGTTCTGGGCGGAGCAGGCGCGCCGACTGTCCTGGGACACGCCGTTCTCCGACGTTCTCGACTGGTCCGACGCCCCGGTGGCGAAGTGGTTCATCGGCGGCAGACTCAACGTCGCCTACAACTGCGTCGACCGACATGTCGAGGCCGGCCACGGAGACCGAGTCGCCATCCACTGGGAGGGCGAACCCGTCGGTGATGCCCGCACGATCACCTATGCGCAACTCAAGGACGAGGTGTGCAAAGCCGCTAATGCGCTCACCGATCTCGGCTTGGTCGCCGGCGACCGGGTGGCCATCTACATGCCGATGGTGCCCGAGGCGATCGTGGCGATGCTGGCGTGTGCACGACTGGGCATCATGCATTCCGTTGTCTTCGCCGGGTTCTCGGCATCGGCGCTTCGGGCCAGGGTCGATGACGCCCAGGCCGCGATGGTGATCACCACTGACGGCCAGTACCGCCGTGGCAGTGCGGTGTCGCTCAAGGATGCCGTCGACGAGGCGGTCGCGGGCCAGAAGTGTGTGCGCAATGTTCTTGTCGTGCGTCGCACAGGTATCGAGGTGCAGTGGACGCCGGGCCGCGATCTGTGGTGGGACGACATCGTCGACAGTGCCTCGCCGGAGCACACACCGGAAGCGTTCGACTCCGAGCACCCTCTGTTCCTGCTCTACACATCGGGCACCACCGGCAAGCCCAAGGGCATCATGCACACCTCCGGCGGCTACCTGACGCAGGTGTCATACACACACAATTACGTGTTCGACATCAAACCGGAGACTGACGTGTACTGGTGCACGGCCGATATCGGTTGGGTCACCGGCCACAGCTACATCACCTACGGCCCGCTGTCCAACGGTGCCACCCAGGTGGTCTACGAGGGCACTCCGGCGTCACCCGATGAGCACCGGCACTTTCAGATCATCGAAAAATACGGTGTCACAATCTATTACACGGCCCCCACGCTGGTTCGAACGTTCATGAAGTGGGGCCGTGAGATCCCCTTCGCCCACAACCTGTCCAGCCTGCGTCTGTTGGGTTCGGTGGGTGAGCCGATCAATCCTGAGGCCTGGCGTTGGTACCGACTGGTGTTTGGTGCCGATAAGACGCCCATCGTCGACACCTGGTGGCAGACCGAGACCGGGGCGGTGATGATCTCGCCGCTACCCGGCGTGACCGCGTGCAAACCAGGTTCGGCGATGCGCCCGTTGCCCGGCATCTCGGCGAAGATCGTCGACGACGACGGCAACGAACTACCGCCCGCCGCTGAGCACGGCGAGCCCGTCACCGGTTACCTGGTGCTGGACAAGCCGTGGCCGTCGATGCTGCGAGGGATCTGGGGTGACCCGGAGCGGTTCGTCGAGACCTACTGGTCGCGGTTCGCCGAACAGGGTTGGTACTTCGCCGGCGATGGCGCTCGCTACGGCAGCGACGGCGAGGTCTGGGTACTGGGGCGCATAGATGACGTGATGAACATTTCGGGCCACCGGATTTCGACCGCCGAGGTGGAGTCGGCACTGGTGGGTCACGCCGGAGTCGCGGAGGCTGCGGTGGTAGGCGCCACCGACGCCCACACCGGACAGGCCATCTGTGCGTTCGTCATCCTCAAGGCCCATCACGCCGCAACCTCGCCGCACCAGATGGTCGAGGAATTGCGCGCGCAGGTGTCGCGCGAAATTTCGCCGATCGCCAGACCGCGTGAGATCCACGTCGTGCCAGAGCTGCCTAAGACCCGCAGTGGGAAAATCATGCGCCGGCTACTCCGTGACGTCGCCGAGGGCCGCGAGCTCGGTGACACCTCAACCCTGGTCGACCCGACCGTATTCGAAGCCATCCGATCCAGTAAGGCCGAGAATTGACGCAGCCGGTTTGGGCTTAGACCGGGCCGGGTGCGCGGCTCGCCGTCGGGACGAAACCGGCGCCCGGACGATCCCGGGCCGCAAGGTCGGCGAGTATCGCGTTGATCGACATGGTGATCGCCGGGGTATGCAGCGGAATGTACTTGATGATGCAGGTCGGAATGGCATCGGTGAACGCACCGTGGATCATGCCGACAAGCTTGTTGTTGACCGTCACCGGAGCGCCGGAATCGCCGGGCCGGCCGCAGACCTGGTTGACGATCGTGCCGGGCTCCTCACCCGGTCCCCATGTCACGCCACACGAATAGCCCGTCGTGCGACCCAGTTTGCAGGCCACCTGGCCGAAGGTGGGGTCGGGTCCGATGCCGTCGATGGCGAAACCGTTCCAATTCGCCACCGGCGTCACCTTGGCGGGATCGAACCGGATCACCGCGTAGTCCAGTCCGTCGTTACCGGCCACCATGGTGCCGATCACACCGCTGTCCGGTGCGGCCTCGGAGGACACCTGGGCGCCGGGACCCCCGCAGTGCGCGGAAGTGAAGCCGATCAGCGCGCCGGTCTTGTCGTTACCGATTGCGGTCAGGGTGCAATAGGTGTGTGAGTCGATGACGATGCCGGCGCCGCCGCCGATCGGCACCTTGATATCGGGTGCGGCCGCGGCCGGCGTGGCCGGCAGGACGACGCAGAGTGTCAGGATCGCGGACCCCGCGAGTCGACCCACACGATGTGCGGTGATCACTGAAACCTCCATCGATGTCCCACCCGGAAGCCCAGTCTAACTTGGCCACATGCGTAACTTGCGTAACAGCGCGACGAGTACGCGGGCGGGAGTCGGGCATGGCAACATGAATCGCGACCAGACCGACCGTGGGAGGACAACCGTGAGCAATCGGGATCGCAAGACCGGGGTACCCGACACTGTGACCGCGATTCCACTCGCAGACCCGCATGCGGGCGGCGCCAGCGCGTCGATCGGCGAACTGGTCCGAGACGCCACCACCCAGGTGTCGACGCTCGTACGCGCCGAAGTCGAATTGGCCAAGGCCGAGATCACCCGGGATGTGAAGAAGGGCCTCACCGGCAGCGTCTACTTCATCATCGCCCTCGTCGTGCTGCTGTACTCGACCTTCTTCATGTTCTTCTTCCTCGCTGAACTACTGGATACGTGGCTGTGGCGATGGGCAGCATTCCTGGTCGTTTTCCTCTTGATGTTGGCCGCCACAGGGGTGTTTGCCCTGCTGGGCTATTTCAAGGTGCGCCGGATCCGTGGCCCACAACAGACCATTGAGTCGGTCAAGGAGACCACCGCGGCATTGTCGCCCACCAACTTCAAGCAGACCGGGGCAGGCTCCACATCTACAACCATCAACCGGACCGCCAACCCGACCATCACCACGACCGGGTCGGCACCCGTTGACCCGCCGGGTTGGTGATGGCCCAGCCTGATCCCTCGGTGACCCGGATAGCGGGTCCCTGGCGCCATCACGACGTCCACGCCAATGGAATCCGGTTTCAGTGCGTCGAGGCACTGCACGACCCCGAAGCCGACATACCCGTGACCACCCGGCCGCTGGTGATACTGCTGCATGGATTCGGGTCATTTTGGTGGTCGTGGCGACATCAATTACGAGCCCTGACCGGGGCCCGTGTCGTGGCGGTCGATCTACGGGGGTACGGCGGAAGCGATAAGCCACCCCGTGGCTACGACGGCTGGACGCTGGCCGGGGACACCGCCGGCTTGATCCGCGCGTTGGGTCATACATCTGCCACTCTGATCGGCCATGCCGATGGCGGGCTGGTCTGCTGGGCCACCGCGGTGCTGCATTCCCGGATGGTCCGCGCTATCGCACTGGTGAGCTCGCCGCACCCGATGGCGCTGCGGGCCTCAGTTTTCAGCCGCAGTGGCGAGGCCCGCGCCCTGTTGCCCAGCCTGCTGCGCTATCAGGTTCCGCTGTGGCCGGAGCGTGCACTCACCAGAAACAATGCCGAGGCCCTGGACGCCCTGGTGCGAAGCCGCGCGTCGGAAAAATGGGCTGCGTCGGAGGATTTCTCCGAGACAATCGCCTACCTGCGTGAAGCAATACAGATTCCGGGTGCGGCGCACTCAGCCCTGGAATATCAACGTTGGGCGGTCCGCAGCCAATTGCGCAGCGAGGGAAGACGATTCATGAAACTGATGAACCGCCAGATCGATATTCCGCTGCTTCACCTGCGTGGCCACGCCGACCCTTACGTGCTCGCTGATCCCGTCGACCGCAGTGGGCACTATGCGTCGCACGGTCAATTCGTCAGCATTGGCGGCGTCGGCCACTACGCCCATGAGGAGGCACCCGACGACGTCAATGGAGCATTGCAGCGCTTCCTCAGTGCCCTCTGACCCCAGTTGCCCTGTGAAACCCAGTGACTCCGCTCAGCCGTTGACGCACCGACCGGTGGGGACCTTGGCGGTATTGCTGATCTTGGCCAGTTGGCGCGAAACCTCGTTGGTCGTCATCACGAAGCCGGTGTCATTGTCGTCCACCGCGGCACCGAACACGACACCGATCACCTGACCGGCGCGGTTGATCATCGGGCCACCCGAGTTCCCTTGGCGCACAATGCCCCTGATGGTGTAGACCTCACGATTGATCGTCGTGGACTTGTAGATATCAGGTCCATTGAGTTCGATAATCTCCCGGACCCGAGCCGGGGTGGCCACGAAGTCGCCACCGCCCGGATATCCGAGAACCACCGCGTCCGTTCCGGTCTTGGCAGGCTGATCAGCGAACACCAGTGGCTCCTGCGGAAGATTGGGAACGGCAAGAATCGAGATGTCAGCATCGGGGTCGTAGGAGACGACGGTTGCGTCGTACTTCTTGCCCTCAGCTTCAATGGTGACGCTATCTGAGCCGGCCACCACATGCGCGTTGGACATCACCCGGTTGGGCGCAACCACGAAACCCGTTCCCTCGAGAACCTTCTGGCAGGACTGCGCGATACCGCGGATCTTGACCACACTGGGTCGCGTCCGGGCAACCACCAGACTGTCGGCCAGTGCGGCGTCCGGCGGGTCCACGTCCTGGGTCGGGGCCGGTCCAAGGGGCTCCAACGCGTTCGGCAGTCCGGAGGTGCTCAGCAGCGCCGACATCCGCTTCGGAACCGTCCGAAGCCATTCCGGCGCATATTTGTCGACCTCGGAGATCACCCGGGAGCCTTGAACAGCGGAGGCCAGACCTGGCTGACCCGAGGACGTCAGCGGGCTGCCCAGCAACCAGGCGGCCACCACCACCACCACAAGTTGCAACCCCACCCCGATGATCGAGTCGACCGCTCGAATCGGACCGCTTCGGATCGATCCGCGAACGGCCCGGCCGAGAACCACGCCGGCGACCTCGCCAACCACCACCAGGGCGAGGATCAGCAGCAGCGCTGCAAACAGTTTCCCACGGGGAGAGTGAACGTGGCTGATGACGTGCGGCGCCAGCATCACACCGGCGATAGCGCCGAGGACGACACCAACGAACGACATCAGCGATCCCAGGGCGCCGGAACGCCAGCCCGAGATCGCCGCGATCAGCGCCACCGCGATCACGGCGATATCCAGCCATTGCGAACTCGTCAAAGCCGTTCCTCACTGTTAGCTTCGCCGCGGTCATCGGCGGCGAGTGCCATCGCCTCGTCCAACTCTCGAACGTCCTCGGTGTCCCACGGTTGTGCCCACCCGGCCACATCAAGCATGGCCGAGATTACGTGACCGGTGAAACCCCATACCAGCATCTCATTGAGCATGAAGGCCGGACCGGCGTAGCGCTGTTCACCACCTGAGCGACACACCATCAGGCGATTGTCCGGATTAATGAAGGCGCGCAGCGGAACCCGCGCGACCACCGCGGTCTCGGCCTCACTAACGACCCCGACCGGTCCGGGATCCGGGGAATAGGCCAGCACTGGGACGACATGGAAACCCGACGGCGGAATGAACATTCGTTCCAGTGTGGCCAGCGGGTGCAGCCGAGCGGGGTCAATGCCGGTCTCCTCGCGCGCCTCGCGTATCGCGGTCGCGACCGGACCGGAGTCCCCCGGATCAGCAGCGCCACCTGGGAAGGCTGCCTGCCCGGCGTGGTGGCGCAGGGTGCTGGCCCGCACTGTGAGCAGCAGGTCGGCGTCATCGGGTACCGCACCGGCGGGGTGGCCGAGATGCGGCCCCGAGAAAAGGACCAGTACCGCGGCGTCGCGGTCAAAGCGCGCGGCCTGGGCCGCGCTTCGGGCACCGGTCAACGCGGTCAGCACTTCGGGCGGAACGCGTCGACGATAGGCATCCGGCACTCGGTCGACATTATCGACCAGTGGCGCCAACCACAGTGGGCTTGCCGACGGACGCAGTGCCGCGGTTCCCGGTGCGGCAGAAGTGCCTCCTCCAGCGCTCACCCGGCCACTCCCGTCCCGTGCTGCCACATCATCTGGGTTGTTGACCCAGAGCGGAATCCACCGCGGCGGCGATCTCGTCGGCACTGGTGAACGCTCGCGGAACAATCTCGGCAACGCTACCGTCCCGACGCAGAACCACGGTTGCAGGCATCACGTTCGGCACACCGAGGGCGGCGGCGATGCTGCGTCGGCCGTCCTGCAGTACCGGCAGTCGGACACCCAGGTCCGCCATCAGAATCAGGGCGGCCATCTCGTTCTCGTCCTGGTGCACGGTCACCACGGTCACCCCATCGCCCGTCCGTTGCTGATACTGCTGCATTGCGGACAATTCGCCGGCGCACGGTCCGCACCAGTAGGCCCACAGATTGAGCACGACGGTACGGCCCGCCAGAGCGCGCGCCACCACCACAGCCGAGCCGTCGGCGGCACACTCCACCACCACGTCGCGCAGCCTCACCGGACCCGCGCCATTTCCATCGGACGGACATGGGGGGAGGTCGGCGCGCCGGCGCGGCCCGGCGAGTGCCTCGGCGGTGTCGGCGTCTCGATGTGCCCGTTCGGCCTGCGTTGCGGACCCCGCGGTCGGTTGTATCGGTTCTTTTGCGAGTTGTTGGTTGAGGCCAATGACTAGTGCCGCGATGACGGCGAGCACCGCCAGCGTCCAACGGGTCGAAGTGCTCATGTGTTCGATGCGGTGTTCATCAGCGCTGCAGACCGGCCAGCGTGAGAAGGTACTCGGCCTCCGGACCTTTCACGAGCGGGGCGGCCACGCGCGGGTCGGTGGGTCCCGCTCCGAACGATGGGCAGTCCTTGGCGAGCACGCAGACCCCGCAGGCCGGTTTCCGGGCGTGGCAGACCCGTCGGCCGTGG
>Ga0209829_10000598_pt1 | contig 32083 bp, 31 predicted proteins | sample C_140205_EF_Meta_FD_187311 | JGI IMG/M metagenome (GOLD analysis project Ga0209829, IMG submission 187311) | Freshwater microbial communities from Lake Croche, Canada to study carbon cycling - C_140205_EF_MetaG (SPAdes) (version 2) | ecosystem: Environmental > Aquatic > Freshwater > Lake... | reverse complement strand
TGCTGCAGGCTACAGCGTTCACATCGCCTCTAAAAGCGATCGAGGCCATGGCTCAGACAAAGGGCATTTGTGTTGCGGGCGTACTTACCTATCAACGGGCATGGTGGACAAAGCCAGTGAAAAAGCAAGTGAGTTGATCAACGCACTCCTGCCCTTTGCAGAAAAAGGTTTATCGATTGTGGGACTCGAGCCTTCTTGTTTATTAACATTGCGCGATGAAAATTTGGTATTGGGTTTGGGCCCGCAAGCTCAAATCATTGCCGACAAAGCGCTGTTGTTTGAAGAGTTTTTATCTCAAGAACTCAAAGCTAATCAATTGAATACCTTGCGAACCAGACTCAAGGACACATATCAACCGATATTGGTTCATGGTCACTGCCATCAAAAGGCGATGGGAGTTGTACCTTCCATCTTAGAAGTGATTCGTTTGATTCCAGGCGCTAATCCACAACTGATTGAGAGTAGTTGCTGCGGCATGGCGGGCTCGTTTGGCTATGAGAGCGATCATCAGCAGATATCGATGCAAATGGCTGAGTTGGATTTGTTACCGCGTATTCGAGCAGTGCCAGACGCTATTGTTGTGGCTGATGGAACGAGCTGTCGACATCAAATCATGCACGGCTCAGAGCGACCTTCGATGCACGTAGCGCAATTGCTTTCGGATTTTTTGAAAAGTTAATCAATTGGCATGAAGCCATTGACATATAGGTTGCCACTGATCCAAATCTTTTTGAATTTTGATGGGCGTGATATCAAACATGGATAAACCGTGAGCCGCCAAATGCAAATAGTATTGTGTGTCGCGCAAATAGCTTAAAATGGGTAGATCCAGCGTGTCTAAAAATGATCTCAGTCTTTCTGCTGAATGAGTTCTGGCGTCTATACGATTGCCAACCAAGGCCATGTCTGTTTTTAACTCTCTGCATAGTTGTTTGAGCTTGATTAAAAAATCATTGCTGGCTTGTATATCAAACAAACTGGGCAGTATGGGTACCACCACTTTGTCTGCACGGTTGATGACTTCACGTAAACGCCAACCGCTGAGTCCTGCGGGTGTATCAATAACCAAATGAGTGGTATCATCGGATGCACGTGCAGTTAATGCCAGGTCAGGTTGCAGATCCCAAGTCATGATGGGCGAAACAGTATCAGGGCGATTTGATAACCACATGCGCGACGATTGCTGAGGATCGGCGTCGGCCAACACAACCGAATGATTGCATGACGCAAAATAACCAGCAATATTGGTTGCCAAAGTGGATTTTCCAGATCCACCTTTGGTATTTGCAACAACAATCACTTTAGCTTTATTTTTCATATATTCGAATGATTGAGCATTTAGTCCATTCCAAGACCAATGCGTTTAACAACAGAACCCCATTTGGCAGAATCTTTATTCAGTTTAGCCGTGGCTTCTTCAGAGGTACTAGCAATCACGACTTGATCGGTCAATTTTAGTTTTTCTGAAGCATCAGGTGTACGCAATGCATCCACCAAGGCCTGTCTTAATTTTTGAATAATTTCTTCGGATACCTGTTTGGGGGCAAAAACAACCAAACTGAAATCAGCTTCATAGCCTTTGACGCCCGCCTCAACCATGGTTGGTATGTCGGGCAAAGACGGAGAACGCGAGACGCCTGAAACGGCCAAGGCGACCAATTTACCAGCCTTGATGTGAGGCAACACTGTGGGACCGGCTAAAAATCCACAAGGTACTTGCCCTGCAAGAACATCTTGCGCTGCAGGTGCGGGTCCTTTGTAGGGCACATGAACCATTTGTACGCCAATTAAGGCTAAAAATAATTCCATGGATAAATGACCTGGAACTCCCGCACCGCCCGACGCATAACTCATTGAGCCAGTTTTAGCCTTGGCAATTAAATCGGCCACGGACTTCACACCCACAGAAGGATTGCATACTAAAGTTTGACTAAATGATGATAGCATGCTGACCACTCTAAAGTCATCCATCTTGAATGACATATTTTTATATACGTGCGGATTGACCGTCATAATCGTGTCGGTTGCAACCAAAAAGGTATAGCCATCAGGCGCACTGCGCGAAACATATGAGGCGCCAATATTGCCCCCGGCACCTGATTGATTTTCTAAAAATATGGGCTGTTTGAGGCTTAATTGAAGCTTATCAGCCACCATCCGCATCACGATGTCGCTGGGGCCACCTGGTGGATAAGGCGCGACCATTTTGATGGGCTTGTGTGGCCAAGATTGAGCCATTAAAAGTCCAGAAAATAAACCACCGAGCGCCATAACAACCAACCGTTGAAACAATAAATACATGGTGTTCGTCCTTATAGGGTTAAACAAAAAAGCATTTCTACATCAAATAAAGAGTTAACAATAGAATAGAACAAGTTTAAAGGAGTTCAAATGCAGAGAATTTTAAGTATGAAAACAACCATTGCAGCGCTGGTATTGACTTTCTTATTTGGTATCAGCCTTGCACAAAGCTTTCCAAGCAAAACCGTGCGGTTGGTGGTGCCCTTTCCTGCGGGTAGCGCCACTGATATGGCCGCACGATTGGCCGCGCAGTATTTACAAACTGCGATGAATCAAAATTTTGTGGTTGAAAACAAACCAGGCGCAGGTGGATCCATCGCTGCCATGGAAGTGATCCGATCGAACCCCGATGGTTATACGCTTTTGTTTTCTTCCAACTCGGCGGCCGCATCCAATGTTGCTTTGCTTAAAAGTATTCCCTACGATCCCAATAAAGATTTCACACCGATTGCAGGCATTGGTGAAAACATGTTGGTATTAATGGTCAAGAGCGATCACTCAGCCAAAAATATTCAAGAATTCATAAGCTATGCATCGCAAAGACCAGGCAAAGTCAATGCCGGTTATGGCTCATCGAGTTCTCAAGTGAGTATTGCAGTGCTCAACAAGCTTGCAAAAATTGACACGATGATGGTGCCCTACAAAGGTATCCCATTGGCTGTTAACGACGTTTTAGCTGGCGTTGTTGAGTTTAGTTTTATCGACCAAGGCAATGCCATGGCGCAATCCAAAGGTGGCAAAATGCGCGTTTTGGGCGTCACATCCAACAAGCGTTCGATGTTGGCACCCGAATGGCCCGCGCTATCAGAAACATTACCTGGTTTTGATATCACCGCATGGTTTGCAGTGCTCGGACCTGCGGGTATCCCAAAAGATGTGGTTGAAAAACTCAACACACAAATCACCAACATCCTCAAGCAAAATGAATTCAAAGAAAAAATGGCGGGCATTGGTATTCAAACTATGCCCATGACTTCCGATCAACTCAAATCACATGTTGCCAGCGAAGTGACCAAATGGATCCGTTTGGTCAAAGAAGCAAACATCCAACCCGAATGAAAAATAATCAAAAAACCATGTTAGTCACAGGTGCCAGTCGTGGCATCGGTGCATCCATTGCTTTGCTCGCCTCACAAGAGGGCTACAAAGTCGGTATCAACTACAACAACAGCAAAGATGCAGCTCTCAAACTGGTGGAGACCATTCAAAAAAATGGAGGCCAAGCAGTTGCCATACAAGCCGATGTGAGTCAATCACTGCAAGTCACGCGCATGTTTGAAGAATTTGATGCTGCTTTTGGAAAACTCGATGTACTCATCAATAATGCGGGTCAGCTAGCGAGTTTTATGATCACCGAAGTTGATGAAAAAAATCTTTCAGGTCTTTATGGCGCCAACGTTTTTAGCGTTTATTACTGCGCGCGCGAAGCCGTTAAACGCATGTCCACACAGAGTGGCGGCAAAGGAGGCGTCATCGTCAACATGTCCTCTGTTGCCGCTCGACTCGGTGGTTTAGGTGGCGGTTCAGGCTATGCTGGAACCAAAGGTGCTTTAGATTCGTTTAATTTGTCCCTAGCCAAAGAAGTTGGCGCTTTTGGCATTCGCGTCAATGCCGTTCGTCCAGGTTTGATTTCAACTGAAATTCATAATGTGCATGGCGGTATTGCACCCATGGAACAAATGGCTAAAAACGTTGTTCCCATGGGTCGCGCAGGCGGGCCTGATGAAGTGGCTAAAGTCGTTGTTTGGTTAGCCAGTGACGGCGCATCCTACGTGCATGGCAGCATAGTAGATGTGGCAGGTGGTCGATAACTGATTAATCCGTTGCATCGTGCGTGGCAACAACCACAACAGCGGGTTTATCAGAGCGATTGCTCCACGCATAATTGCCACCACGAATTACACCAATCTCACCTGCTGTGAGATGTGTTTCTGTTTGGTCCAAAACCAAAGTGATTTCACCTTCGGTCACAATCGCAAATTCAAGTGTTTTTGATTTTTGTGAATAAGGATAGTCTTTCATACTGCCGCATGTTGCAATCGAAGAAGCATTGAGGCTCGCGTAATAAGCTTTCGCTTCATTAACACTTGCTTTGCCAAGCCAAGTGCTATCGGGTGGTATGGTGTAAGAATTGAGTACTGCACCTTTCACCGGTGGAATTAACAGATAAGGCAAATGCAATGTCTCACTCACAATGGGCGCAGGATGACCATCAATCACCCACACGCGCTGCATTGCAAATCCAGGTCTTGCAGGATCAGTTCTGACGTCGGGTGAAAAAGAATCAGTCACCAAGGTTGATAGGCCTTCAACTTTATCGATCGTCACAATTCGACGTTGTGGCTTCACACCCGCAGGTAATTTTTGATTGGGATTTGGCAACATCACTGGATCGTTACCTTGCTGCAAGCCTTTTCCATCATCATGGAAACGTGCAGAGACCATGTCAAAGGCCATCAAGCAACCGATGCGTGAGCTGTCCCACAAATGCCATGCGCCCACCTGAACAACAATATCACCCGGCAATATCGCTGTTTCGTAATCATCTAAAACAATGATTCGCTCGCCCTCAAGAACAATTCCAAAATCAACCGATTCTGTTTTGTGATTGTCCGAGATGCAATAATTATTTCCACCACCACGATCCCATGATCGACCATCGACAACTTGCGTGTTACCCGCAACTGCACCTACTTTCGGTGGATGCGGCGCAACAATCGGTGGTACCTTTGATGGGTCATCGCCTTTGGATAACCAATGCACAACACGAAGGTGACCGCCTGGTCTAGGGCCTGGGAATTCATCGTGCCACATACCCGCGTCTTCTTTTCCATTCAACGGTTGTGGGGTTTCACGCCAAACCCAAAAATCTGTATGCCCTCTTCCAGGAAAATGCGATTCGTGCTTACCTGGCGCACTGCCCTCCCAAGTGACCACTGATTTGCCTTGGCTGTCAGAGCCAGTAATCACACGGTGAATGTCTTTCATTTTTCTAGTCATGTCGATCTCTTCAGGTTAAAAAATATCAATCTGCAACAGCGCCCGAATCTCTCACGATGGGACGCCATTTTTCAATTTCACTTTTAAGATAGTCATCGAGCTCTTTGGGTGAACTGTCGACCAACTCAAATCCATTGCTTAATAATTTTTCTTTGACATCTGCAGTCCTCAAAATGCCCAACAGTTCTTGATTCAATTTGTTGATGATAGGCCTAGGTGTTCCAGTTGCGACAAACAATCCATAGACCAATTCCATTTCAATTTCTGCAAAGCCCGTTTCTACAAAAGTAGCCACATCGGGCGCATGAGCGGATCTATTTCGACCAAAGATAGCAATGGCTTTGAGTTTGCCTGTTTTGACGTGCGGCAATGCAGCGGGCAGTCCCACAATCGCCAATGGAATTTGTCCGCCTAATAAATCAGTAAGTGCAGGAACAGCACCTTTATAGGGAATGTGATTGAGCTTGATACCCGCTTTGGTATTGAGTAACTCTCCACCAATATGCTGCGGTGAACCAGTACCTGCCGAGCCATAAGAAAAAGTGCCTGCAGGTTTGGATTTCACAAATGAAATCAGTTCACGAATGGTATTGGGTGCAAATGAAGGATGTGCAACCAAAATCATATTTGATGAAGCAATTTTTCCTAAGCCCTCCAAATCTTTTCCAGAATTAAACGGCATGGTTTTATACAACGACTCATTGATAGCCAAGATACCTGCAATATTAATTAATATCGTATGACCATCGGGTTTTGATTTGGCGATGATATCGGAACCAATATTGCCACCTGCTCCTGGCTTGTTATCAATAACAACGGCTTTGCCCAGCGTGTCCGAGAGTTTTTGCGCAATCATGCGACCCAAGACATCCGATGGACCTCCTGCTGTTTGTGGCACGACCAATCTCAAATTGCGATCTGGAAAGCCCGATTGCGATAAAACTTGAAGTGGCCACGCGCCGACCAAGGCCCATGTCAAAACTGAAATGAAATGAGACTTCATATAAAACTCCTATTTATGGTTCGGGATCAATTTCGAGTGCTTCTAAAAATCGTGAAACCAAGTTGTAAGCCGCAATCGTCGCGGTGAGTTCGGTCATTCCGCGCGCATCAAAATGCTGATTGACTTTTTGAAAAACCGCATCGGGCACGTGAACTTCTTTGGTCATTGAGTCGGTATAAGCCAATACAGCTTTTTCTAAATCATTAAACAGTGAAGAAGACTGCCAGTTTTCTAATGCGTGAATTTGCTCGTTACTGAGGCCTTCTTTGAGACCGAAAGGAATATGACTTTTGAATTCATAATCTGCTTTGTTAATAACAGCGATTCTCAAAATCGATAGCTCACGAATCTTGCCGCTGAGTAAGCATTTTTGACGAATCGCCGTTAAAAAATTAAGCCATCCTTGCGCCACTGGCGGACTGTTGAGAAGCATTTTGTACAAGTTATGCAACTTGCCTCTTTCCTTAATGATCTGTGAAGATAACTGCGCTATCTCAGGAGAGTCATCCAATTGAGGATAAGAAATTCTAGCCATACATACTTACCTTTACTGCAAATCGATTGAAACTACCAGCTAATCCTCTACTAAATGTGTCGCCCACCGTACTAGTGCAAACCCGATTAATCCCCGTTTGCAGTAGCATGTGTGACTCAGAATCAAAAAAACAGGAGGCCGACATGTTCAGACCCAAACGTAAAGTCATCATCACTTGCGCTGTGACGGGTGCGATTCATACGCCCAGTATGTCGCCTTATATTCCCATCACTCCCGACGAAATCGCTCAAGCGGCCATTGAAGCCGCGAATGCAGGCGCCGCGATTGTGCACTTGCACGCACGCGACCCCATCAACGGCAAGCCCACACAAGATCCAAAATGGTTCAAAGAATTTGCTCCAAAAATCAAAGCACAATCAGACGTTGTGATTAACTTCACAACGGGCGGCGCGCCAACCATGACTGTTGAGGAGCGCTTACAGCCCGCACTGCAACTCAAACCTGAAGTGGCATCACTCAACATGGGCTCGATGAACTTTGGTTTGTATCCCATGCTCAGTCGTTTTAAAAATTTCAAACACGACTGGGAAGAACCTTATCTAGCGGGCTCTGATGACCGAGTGTTCAAAAACACATTCAAAGATATTCAATATATTTTGGAGTCTTGCAGCGCCAATCAAACGCGTTTTGAAATCGAATGCTATGACATCGGTCACTTGTACACAGCAGCGCACTTTTTAGAGCGCGGCATTGTCAAAGCGCCTTTGTTTATTCAATCGGTGTTTGGTATTTTGGGTGGCATTGGTAGCCACTATGAACACGTGGCACAGATGAAGCAAACAGCCGATCGTTTATTTGGCGACGACTATATTTGGTCGGTGCTCGGTGCGGGTCGTCAGCAAATTCCAATTGCGACGATGTCAACGCTAATGGGCGGCAATGTGCGCGTAGGCCTAGAAGATTCTTTGTGGGACGCGCCTGGGAAATTTGCAACATCAAATGCAGTTCAAGTCAACAAAATCAGAACCATCATTGAAGCGCTGTCGCTTGAAGTTGCAACGCCTGCAGAAGCGCGTGAGATTTTGCAACTCAAAGGCGGCAACAACGTTGGATTTTAAATTCCATCGGGCAAATAGGCGCTAACCAAGGTGGGTGGCAGTTTTTTTAATAACTTCTGAGTCACGTCTTGAGTTGCGCGTTTCATTGCAGACCTATCGATTTGATGCAACTCTACAATTGAAACGCCATGACTAACAAGCGCTTCGATCGCCGACTCGTCTTGCTCCGCGGCCCACTGGCGTTGCTTGTCAGTAGCGACCTTAGCTGCATTTTTTAAAAACTCTTGTTGAGTAGGCGTCAACTGTGAGTACCATTGTTGAGAGCAAACCAACAACAACACACCAAAATAATGATGCGTCAAACTCACATACGGATGGTGCTTCCAAATATCAAAGTTGAGTAAATTAGTGAGTGGGTTTTCTTGAGCCTGTACTTCACCCGACTCAATGACACGGACCAAATCTTTGACGTCAGTTGTTACCGCATTAAATCCTAAAGCATTGAGTGCGGCGCGGTAATCGGCACTATCGAGCGTGCGAATCACAATATCTTTGCAATCGTCGGGATGATGAATGGCGCGAACGCTATTTGAAATGTGACGAAATCCGTTATCCCAAAAACCCAGCACCTTAAAACCACTTTGTCTCTCAACGGCTTGTCTGATCATTTCACCAGCTAGTCCGTCTATACGAGACCAAGCAGTTTTTCGATCTTCTACTGAAAATGCAATATCTAAAACAGACAACTCTTTGACACGCGCATACAAATAACTCGACGCCATGTAGGCAATTTGTCTTTGATTGTTTTCAACCGAAGCAAATAACTGCGTAGCTTTTTCATTGTGAGATGTGACATCAGCTACAAAATTGATAGGCGCACCTATACCCGATGTTTGCAACTGCTCGTGCAAAGTTTGAAGCGCAGCCGTCAATGTAGAGCTGGCACCCTGGTAGCCTGCTAACTAAATATTGGGCATATCAGTCTTTTTTTTGTATCAACTGCTTTGTATATTAGCTTCTTGAATAATTTTTCGCCAACGCACAAAATCTTCAAGTCGGGCTTTGATTTCACTCATGACGCATTTTTTCTCGCAGTGCAATAGCCGCGCAATCGGGGCTTGATAAAACAGGAACGGTGGTTTGCTCTTGAGCCAAGGGTTGTGCCGCTGCCATAGAAAACTGAGCCAGCATGATCACATCACAATGAGAGAGTTGCGACACACACGCAGCAATTTTTTGATGATGCAATTGGGCTTGGCCGTTGGCCAAATCTTGCATCGCCTCTTTGACGAACACACTCTCCATTTGTACATGTATATTATTAGTTTTAGCCAATTCTAAAAACTCTTCTGACAATGCGCCAATCGATGCTTCAAAGGTTGCCATCAAACCCACGCGCAGATTTTTTCCCTTTAACGCTTTTGATAAAGCGTCTTCAAACATGGCTTGATTGGGTTTATGAGTGGGAATACGCACATGCGCATGCGCTGCATCAATGGCAGGACCAAATGCCGAACAAGTAAATAAAATACCTTGTGCGCCCGTTTGCTTGGAATACGTGGACAATTCTTTGAAACGATCGACCATGTCGTTGGTGAGCACTCCGTCTTTGGCGCGGTCTTTCGACAAAGTGTCATCAAGCAGGTGCATACATTGCGCTTGAGGCCAATGTTTTGCAAACGCTTGCGCAATTGGCTCCATGGCCAGTGGCGTTGCATGAATCAATGCAATGCGAGGATGGGAATATTTATTTTCAGTCATAGATGTTCAAAAATGCTTGGCTCAAACTGTAACCATAAAACACAAATCAACAAGTAATCAAATGGTATTCAGAAAAAAATAAGTGTCTATTTAAATCAAACCAATGCTCAGGTGACAATACATGATTGCAAATTTAATCCGTAAGCCTTAAATTGCAAAGACAACAATCACTCGCTGGAGACATCATGAAGTTTATTTTAAAAATAGCAAGCCTTGTTATTCTCGGTCACATGTTTTTTATCAATCTCGTTCATGCGCAATCATGGCCAGATAAATCCATCAAGATCATTGCACCCGTGCCTCCAGGTGGTGGAGTCGATATTCTCTCAAGAGCCATCGCACAAAAACTTCAATTGGCATTTAATGTGACCGTATTGGTTGAAAACAAAGCCGGAGCAAGTGCTGTGGTTGGAACTGATTTTGTTTCCAAGTCTGCTGCTGACGGGAACACTCTTTTGATGGGTTACTCGGTACTTGCAACAAATAAATATTTAGTCAAATCATTACCCTATGATTTAGAAAGAGATCTAACACCCGTCGCCTATGTCGGTTACATCCCACTTGTATTGGTAACGCCATCCAGTTTTGCACCCAATAGCGTCACTGAACTCATTAGCTTTCTCAAAGCCAACCCAGGAAAATACTCTTATGCGTCTGGTGGCGCTGGCGCAGGAGCGCATTTGTCTGCAGAAATGTTTAAACACATGACGGGCACACAGCTGGTTCATGTGCCCTACAAAGGCAATGCGCCGGCTTTACAAGACGTATTAGGTGGTCATCTACCGATTATGTTTGACACCATTACTACATCGCTCCCACATATACGCTCTGGAAAACTAAAAGCCTTAGCAACCACGGGTCCCAAACGTTCAACGCTTGCACCTGAAATTCCAACCATGATTGAAGCGGGCGTTCCTGGATTTGAAATGAGCGCTTGGTACATGATTTTTGCGCCTAAAAAAACACCGCCTGATGTTTTAGAGAAACTCAATGCAGCGATTAATAAAGCCATTTCGGACCCTGAGATGGTCAAACAAATGTCCGCACAAGGTGTTAGTTTTATTGGTGGATCGATTGCTGCTGCCAATCAGTTTTTAGCTTCTGAAATTACACACTGGGGTACGATCATCAAAGCTGCAGATATCAAGGCCGAATAAGCATGGAAATCATTGATTTACATTCTCATTGGGGAACTCAAAAAGGCTATGTCTTGCGATCAAAAGCCGCACTAGATCAACAAAAAAACACTTGGAATTCAATGCCCTCTTTTGATACCGAAGAACAAATGGCAAGCTACTTTCGCTCCCAAAACGTCAAAACAATTTTAGATTTTGGATTTACAAAAAACTTACCCATTGATGAAGTTATTCCTCTTCATGATTACGCCATTCAAACGCAAGCCACCTACAGGGATTGTATTTTTGGCAATTGGATTCAAATCAATCCACGCCATGGCAAAGCAGGTGCTGATGAATTAGAGCGATGCATCAAAGCGTCTAAAGGTTTCGTTGGTTTTTGTGTGTCTGCTTCTGGCATGGGTTTTGTTGCGAGTGACCCCATTTATGGACCTTTTTATGAAGTAGCCCGAGCCTATCAACGACCAGTTTTGGTTTTAGTGGGCCACACAGGCGCTGGTGCAGGTTTGCCTGGCGGCGACGGCATTGAACTTGATTTATGTCATCCCAGATATATCGATAAATTAGCAATTGCATATCCTGATTTACAAATTATTTCGGGTAGACCCGCTTGGCCTTGGCAAGACGACATGATTTCGATCATGTTGCACAAACCCAATGTGTGGAGTGAGTTACATGGATGGTCGCCCAAATATTTTACGGATGCACTGAAAAAAGAAATACGCACACGTCTCAAAAAACGCGTGATGTTCGGTGCTGACTATCCGCTGTTTAGATACGAACGACTGGTCAGTGATTGGCAAGCCTTAGGCTACGATGATGAAACATTGAAAGCTGTTTTTCATGGAAACGCGCAACGTTTGTTTGGCATCACAGAAAAGTAATCATGGATTTAAATTTAAAAGGAAAATTTGCGCTGGTTGGCGGAGCCTCACAAGGAATTGGATACGCCATCGCTCACTTGTTAGCTGCAGAAGGCGCAACCGTTGCGATGGTGGCTCGCAAAGAAGAACCCTTGAAAGAAGCTTCTCAACGCATTGAATATGAAACCGGATCAAGAACATTTGCAATTGCAGCCGATATTCGTAAAGCAACAGATTGCGAAATGATTATTGATTCAGCACTGCAACTAATGGGGCGCATCGATGTTCTCGTGAACAATGATGGTGCGCCACCGCTTGGTGAAATTGAAACATTTGATGATGTCGCATGGTCACGGGCTGTAGAACAAAATCTCATGAGTGTGGTTCGATTGTGTCGCGGCTCACTACCATCTATGCGACAAAATCAATGGGGTCGCATCATCAATATCACAGCTTTATCGGCGATTCAACCGATTGCACGCTTTGGATTGTCGGTCGCCACTTGGGCTGGTGTGATTGGTTTTGCTAAAACATTGTCATTAGAGACTGCTGCTGCTGGCATCACCGTCAACACCATTTGCCCAGGGCGGATTGAAACGAGTCGATTGGGCACTGTGTTTGGTGATGGCAAACCTGGCAATGTACAAGCCGATCAAATGGCACAAATGCTTGCACAAATTCCCATGAAACGCGTTGGTCAACCCAATGAAATAGCAGGACTCGTTGCTTTTTTATCCTCACCCTGGGCCGCCTACATCACAGGACATGTTCACCATGTCGATGGTGGACGATTGAGTCATCTCATCTAATTGAATAAAAAATGAATCCTACAAACGCATCCGATTACATTCCATGGTATTTTCAATCGCTCGATTTTGAAAAGCTTTGGAAAGACTATCCACCACCACCCACTTATTTTCATACCACGGCAAAAATGTCGCGCGATGAACTTTGGTCTTTACAAAATAAACGTTTTTTAGAAACCATCAAACGCGGTTGGGAGATTGATTTTTTTAAGCTGCATTGGAAAGCGCATGGACTTTCACCTAGCGATATCAAAAGTTTAGATGACCTCACCAAAATACCTGTTTACGATGTACACGATATTCGAAAAAGCATAGAGCGTAATCCTCCATTTGGAGATTTCATGGGCATATCACCAGAAGACGGGAAAACAATGCCTTTGGTTTTGCAAACCAGCGGTGGAACAACAGGTTTACCCAGACCCATGCTCTACTCACCGCAAGATCGTGAAACGATGGCGATATTGGGTGGCCGACGTTTTGCGATGCACGGCATTGTTCCTGGCGATATGGTGTTAGTCACTTATTCTTTGGGTTTGGGTAATGGCGGTATGGCTCCACGTGAAGCTTTGTGGAGATACACCGGCTCTGTTCCAGTGATGACAGGAAGCGGCGCCAATACACCCACCCGTCGTCAAATAGAGATTGTAAAGGCGTGGGGAGTTAAAGTGATTTTGGGCTTCCCAGCTTATTTGCGACATATGGCATTGGTCGCTCGCGATGAATTAGGAATCGATCCCAAGTCATTGGGCATTCGATTATTAGGTACTCATTTAGGAATGGAAAACCGCGAACAACTCGAAGAGTTGTGGGGCGCGAAAGCATTTGATATGTATGGCACACACGAGAGTGGTATGTTAGGGGCTGAGTGTCAACACCAAAGTGGCATGCACGTGATGGAAGACGCATTTGTTTTAGAAATTGCCGATCCTGAAACAGGAAAAATATTGCACGATGGTATAAAAGGCACTGTGCTCATCACCACACTTTACAAATACGGCGCTCCACAAATTCGATTCAATGTGAATGACATCAGCGCATTTCACACCACACCTTGCAGTTGTGGTAGCACCATGAAACGTTTGGTTAGAATTTTCGGACGCAATGACAACATGATTAAATTGCGTGGCGTGAATGTATTTCCAGAAGCCATTGGCGCGGTTGTTGTTGAAGATGTTCGCACCAACGGTGAGTTTTTCTGTTTCGTTGATCGAGTGGGCGAAGCACAAGCTGATCGAATGGAAGTGTGGGTAGAAATTCCGGACGAAAGCTTGGATAAAAGTGTGATTCAACTGAGCCTTGAGCAACGCATGAAAGAGGTTTTGGGCGTGAAGGTTGACATCAAACTCGTTAACAAAGGTGAGTTAGATCAATACACCCTTACGTCACAAAGCTCCAAGGTGAAACGATTACTCGATCAACGCAAATAATGCTTGCGTCGATCGAACCATCAATCCAATTTAATTTTTGCTTGCTTAATTGCAATCGACCAACTTGCTATATCGCTATCTAACAATTTGTTCATCTCTGTAGGTGCAAGATAACGCACTTCGATGCCTGCAGCGTCTGCGCGTTGTTTGGTCTCTGGCGACTCCATTGCTTTTTTCACATCGGTCGAAAGTTTTTGCAACACGGCAGACGGTGTGCCAGCAGGCGCGTACAAGGCCACCCATGATTCAAGTTCAAAATTAGGAAAGCCTGCTTCAGCAGTTGTAGGGACTTGCGGCATTTGTGGGTGACGAATTTTTCCTGTAACTGCTAAGGCTTTGAGTTTGCCTGCTTGTACATGCCCCATCACCGAAGGAGGTGTGGTGATAAAAACCTGCACTTGACCAGACAACACGTCTTGAATGGCTTGACCCGAACCTTTGTAAGGCACATGCACCATATCAACGGCCGTTTGTTGCTTGAGAATTTCAGTACCGATATGTGACACAGAGCCGTTACCTTGCGATGCGTAGTTAACCTTTGATCCATTTTGTTTGAGGTAAGCAATAAACTCTTTCATATTGCTCACTGGCATTGATGGATGAACAGCGATCACATTGGTTGCAACTGTAATCAAACCAATGGGCACTAATTCTTTGAGTTCCCATGACACCTTGTCCATCAAAATATGATTGGCCACGTGATAGCCCGAATAGGACACCAACAAGGTGTATCCGTCTTTTGCAGATTTAGCCACCGTTTGATACGCCACATTGCCACTCGCTCCTGGCTTGTTATCAACCACCACAGTCTGACCCAATAGCCGTGACAAAGGTTCAGCGACAAGTCGTGCGGATGTATCGACCAATCCACCCGGCGGATTAGGGACGATTAGGCTGATGGGACGCATTGGGAAATTTTGTGCGTGAGAGTTAGATAACAAACTCACCATCACTGCAAAACATAAGGATAGATAACGCATAGAAGAACCTCTTCAAAAAATAATTACAAACCTTGTAGTGCTTTCTCAACAAATTTCAACTCAAAAGAATCTTCAAATTTAAAATTGGTAGCCACTTCGGGTTGTTTGCGCGAACGATAATCCACATTCAAAAATTCAACGTTAATGTCAAAATGTTTTTTGGTTGGTGTTGGATTTTTCATATACATACCCACATTATTGGCAAAAACAGGTTCAAACAAAGCCGAGTCCAAATCTTTAAAGTATTCTTTGGCAAACGTTTTAAAACTATTTCTGTCTTTGTCGATTGCTCTAAGAGCCAAGGCAATACCACGGCAATAAGCAATCAATTCATTGGGTTTTTCTTTAGCCGTTTGTTCGGTGACGCTGGCTGCAATATACAAAAAGTCATTCAACTCAGGGGGTGGATTGGTGACCATATTGAATAAATAAGCACCACCAAACTTTGTCACCGCCAAATCTGATGTGGGCGACGACAAACAAAATGCGTCTATTTGTCCACGATCAAATGCGGCCAACATGGCACTTGCGCCGCCTTGAATCGTCACCAATTGCACATCACGATCAGGATCGATTTTTCCTTTGCTTAAAAAATAACGTAACAACTGGTCTGGCCCCGCACCAGGCCCTGTTGTGCCGATACGCAGTCCACGCAATTGAATAATCTTAGAATCTGTGGAAGAACTTTCTGTCACCCCAGTTTTATCAAGTATGGATTTTTTGACCACAACATTGGATGCAAATTTATTGACCCAACCGCAAATCATTTTGACGGGACGGCCTAACAATTGAACGCGCATATTGGTTGCAGGCGAGCCCAACAAAACATCAGCGGCACCTGACAGCAATGCGTCTTGATTGACACCGCGATTGGTTGCAGCGAGTTCGACCGACAAACCACTCTTGTCAAATAATTGTTGATGTTGCGCGTAATCTTCTGCACTCCAAAGCCACGAACGTGCGTTGGAACGCAATGTACTGAGTTTGGGTTTGCTTTGCGCTTGAACGCTATGGGGTAATATCAATGCACTACTGGTCATTGCGACGCTCAATGCGCCCTTCATCATCAGTCGACGCTCTAAGTCTGCTTTCATGATAGAACTCCTAAAAAAAATTAAAACTCTTCAATGGCTTGCACGCAGCAAGCGACCTGGCATTTTCCAATCGTCAGGTACAGGTTGCAGCGGCTCAGGCAACTCCACACCATTCACAAACACGTGATGAATACCTTGCGGATAAGAGACCAATCGATCTTCGCCCGCTGGCAAATCAAACACGCGCTCTAAGGGTCCAGCCCCCACTGTATCGGGATCAAAAACAACCACGTCAGCAGGTGCGCCTACTTTTAATTGGCCTCGATTGGGAATCTCAAAAATTTTTGCGGTACGACCCGTCATCATATGCACGGCTTGCTCAAGGCTCAAAGCTTTTTTCTCTCGCACCCAATGTCCGAGCAAATAAGTGGGATAGCAGGCATCACACAATTGAGACATATGCGCACCGCCATCACCTAAGCCCAAAACCACATCTGGATTTTGCAAAATATCTTGAACTTCGTCTTCTTCAAAATTGACCAGTGGCGTTCTAAATTTAGCTTGCAAATTACTGTTTAAAGCAATATCTAGAAAAATATCAACCACATGTTTATTTGTTTGTCGAGCAATATCGGTTAATCGCTGACCCACCAATTGGGGATGCGTTGCATCCTGCGACAACTCGGTTAATGCAAAACTGGCTCTGCGCATCTTTCCTTCGTCGGCACCGCCAGAAAAAAAAGTATCTCGACCGCCATGACCTGCGAGTTCTTTTTTAAATTCATCTCGAAAATTTTCGTCAGCATAAATAGTTTTTAATTGCTCTTGATTTTTGGCTTGTTTAACAGGATCAAATAATTGCCATGTATCAAAAATAACAGGTGATCGCGCATCAAACTCACTGACAATCGGACGACAAGCCACTTGCGGATAGATGGGGTATCCCTCATCCAATAATTTTTTATTATTTTCTAAAACTTCCCGATGGCGCCAAGGCCCTAATTGTCCAGCCAACAATGCGGTCCAACAAACCGTTGCACCACTGGCCTTGTGCATGGCCACATAGTCATCAAATTTGCTTTCACGTGCGACGTTGTAATGAATAATGCCATGTCCTGCATCTTTGACAGCTGTGGCCATTGCCAACATTTCTTTCGATGATGCCAATCGACTGGGCACTGGCTTTCCGTCAAACCCGTAGTGCACAGTAGAAACTGAAGTTGCAAATGCGATGGCACCTGCACGCAAGCCCTCTTCTACCAATGATTGCATCTGGGCAATTTCTTGGGTAGTTGCCTCGCGTTCAACCGCTTCTTCACCCATTACATACAAGCGAACAGGTGTATGCCCAATCATGACGGCTACATTGATTGCAGATCCGCGTTTTTCAATCACGTCTAAATATTGAGGAAAACTCTCAAAAGGCCAATCTGCACCCAAACCTTCGTTAAGAGCTTGCAAACTCATTGCCTCAACACGTTCTAATGTTCGCAAAATCAATTGTCGACCCGTTGGCTTGGTCGGTGCAACGCCAAATCCGCATGAACCCATCACTGCCGTTGTGACGCCATGCCAAGGGGAGATGGACAAAAAAGGATCCCAAAAAATTTGTGCATCGTAATGCGTATGAATATCAACAAAGCCTGGTGCAATCACACACGATTGGGCGTCAATCACTCGAATTGCAGGCTCTGTCACCTCACCCAAAGCGACGATGACTCCATTGCGAATACCAATCGATCCCGCATATCCAGGCGCACCCGTTCCATCGACGATCCAGCCATTGATGATTTTGGTATCGAGTGTCATGATCCTGATGTTCTCCAACGCAATGCACGCTGCTCGATTCGTTTTAGAACAGCATTGAGAGTGATGCCAGTGATTGCTAATACGGTGAGGCCTGCAAACACACCCGCCGTATCAAACAATCCTGACGCTTGTCCAATTAAAAAGCCAATGCCGCGATTTGAAGAAATCAATTCGCCAACAACAGCACCAATTAATGCATAAGGAACCGATACTTTTAATCCAGTGAGCACCCATGCAGCCGCCGAAGGCAAAACAACAAAGCGCATCTCTTGCCATTTGTTAGCGCCCAAAATACGAACCGCTGTTAAGAAATGTTGCTGCACATCGCGCACACCGGCAAAAGTATTGAGAAAAACCAAAAAGAAAACAATCAATGCGGCCATTGCGATTTTGGAAGAAAGACCAATACCAAACCACATAATGAGCAAAGGTGCCAATGCAATTTTTGGTATGCAATAAATGGCAGTGATAAAGGGGTCAAATAACCTAGCTAAAAAAGGCGATCGACCCAAAACAAAACCCACAATAAAACCCAAAATACTGCCAATCACAAACCCTGCAGCCATGGCTTGAAACGTATAAAGAAATGACATGCTCAAAGTGCCATCAACCGCCCATTGCCACAATTTTTGTACCACTGCAGATGGTGAACTGATGTAGAACGGATCAATCCATCGACCCGATAAAAACTCCCAGATCAACAAAAGTGCACCCGCCATGAACAACTGAGCCAATAAAAATTGAAAACCCGTGCGCGTGGAATTGAAGTCATTGGTGGGCAATGCGTCGGCTTGTCCTGTCATCATGATGCTTCAACCTTGGCAAGACGCGCAATATCAGGCGCCAGCATTTCCCATAAGTTTTGGTAAATCATTTGAAACTGTGTATTGAATTGACCTTTGATGGGATCTCTAGGTCTGGGTAAATCGATTGAAACAATGTCTTTGATTTGTCCAGGTCGCCCCGAAAAAACAACCACTTGATCGGACAGCAAAATGGCCTCTGTCAAATCATGAGTGACAAATACAATTGTTTTTCCAGCGTTTTCCCACAAGGACAACAACTGCATTTGCATCGATACCTTGAGTTGTGCATCTAATGCTCCAAAAGGTTCGTCCATCAAAATTGTTTGTGGGTCATACACCAAGACTTGGGCCAACGATGCGCGTTTTCTCATGCCCCCCGATAGTTGCGACGGAAAGTGATTGGCAAAACGCTCGATACCCACTCGTTGCAACATTTCAGTCACACGATGTTTTGCAGACGCCATCGAATGCCCTTGAATCAAAAGTGGCATCGCTACATTTTCTGCAGTGGTTCTCCATGGCAACAAGTTGTCTTGCTGCGTCATGTATCCAACACGTGTATTGATACCGCTGACGATTTGATCATCTTGAACGATGGAGCCTTGAGTGGGTTCAATCAATCCTGCAATCATGTTGAGTAACGTCGTTTTACCGCATCCAGAAGGTCCCACAAGCGACACGAAAGATCCAGTGGAAATTTTTAAATCGGTGGGTGATAAGGCGAGGGTTGGTTGATTTTCAAAAGAAAAAGTTTTAGAAACACCTCGTACATCAATCACACGCCACTCCAGTTGGGTTAACCACCAATCCATACGCAAAGTTTAGAGCGATGCGATTTTTCTGTCAATGAGACAATTGATTCAATTCAATGCCTTCATTACTCTCTCAACAAAGCCATCAAACCGATTGGACTCCAACCAACGCACAACAACAACCGTTTGTTCTTCGGGCATTATCCAAACATAGTTACCGCCCGCGCCCACCATGAAATAACTTTGCTCGCTTGCGTGTGTAAATGTCGTGCGATCTGTATTGAGCCATACCAACCAACCATAAAAAGACGCTAACGGACAGGGTTGCATCATTTGATTAATCCAATGCGCAGAGATCACTTGTGTTTTTTTACTGTGATGAAACCAAGCTCCTTTTTGCAACATCAACTGTCCAATTAAGGCTTGATCGTGCGCACTAATTGATACACCCGCCCCCCAATGCGTACCACCTGGCACCGACTTCACGCGTTGCGCAGGTCTTCCATCTTTTGCAGGCAAATCAACCCATGCATCGTCATAACCACGCCATTGCGCATCATCAGTTGCACCAATGGGTGTTAATATTTTTTCTCTCCATACATCGGGCAATGACTTGCCAAACAAATGCAACAAGGCCAATGACAATTGATTGATGCGTACATCGTTGTATTCCCAATAAGTGCCTGGTGTTTGCAAAGGTCTTGCCGTTCCTTTCACACCCATCACAGGTCTTGGATCGTGCGACACGACGCGGTATCGATCAACCGTGTCTTCAATACCCAAACAATTGCCCTCCCATTCACTCACTTGGGTTAATAAATGACGCCAAGTAATGGTTTGGTTGTGGGGAGAATCAAACCCGATTTCTTTTAAACGTCTAGACACAGGCTCATCCACATCAGGCAACAAACCTTCGTCGTGCGCAATACCTGCGAGCATCGCCAAATAAGTTTTGGCCACGCTGAATGTGAGATCCGAGCGATGTGGCTCGCCCCATTGAGCGACCATCTCTCCACGCTGACGAATCACGCCAGAGACGGGGCCACGCTCGTGCACAGGGCCCAGCAATCGATTCCAAGGTGGTGGATCGGGATGATGAACGCCCCAACGATCTGGATCTTTTGCAGGATCGCGAGGCCAATCAACTTCGTGCAATTGCGAAAAAGCAATCACGTCACTCCACTGTGTCATAAAAAAATTTCTAACAAAAAAATTAAGGAACTAAAACTGTACGTCCAATCAATCGACCCGCTTTTAAATCAACCAATGCATCATTGGCTTGTGAAAGCGGTCTTTTGGTAATCGGAACAGACAATGCTTTTGAGTGATTGACCAAATCAATTAATTCTTGGAGCTCGGTGGGATTACCAACGTAAGAGCCTTGCACTGTGATGGCACGCATGGGAATCAATGGCAACGACATGGTGATTTCTCCACCATACAAACCAACGATCACCAACTTACCACCTTTGACCAAACAGTCCAATCCCAATTGAGCAGAACTTTGCGCACCAACCAAATCAATCGCGCCCCACAGAGCGCCTTTGGCGTGTGCCATCACTTGTTTGGCCGCATCGGGTGCATTCACGTCAACCACCGCCAATGCGCCCGCCTTCATTGCGGCTTCGCGCTTGGATGGATCAATATCAGCCACGATGGCGCCACGTCCACCCATTGCTTTTAATAAACTAATACACATCAAACCCAAACCACCCGCACCCAAAATCAAGATGGGTTCGGTTTTGATGGCTTCGCCAATTTTTTTAATCGCGCTATAAGTAGTAACGCCAGAACATGCCAAAGGAGCGGCCTGCTCTGCACTTAATTTTCCATAGTGCAATAAATATTTAGCGTTAGGAACAATCAAATGATCGGCGTAACCGCCTGGTCGATGAACACCAATAAAGTTGGGAGCCAAACATAAATTTTCTTCACCCCGCAAACACACGCCGCATTTGCCGCAACCAATCCATGGGTAGACCAATCGACGATCGCCTACTTTGACACCTTTGGCTTGTGGACCTAGAGCAACCACTTCACCGACATTTTCATGCCCCATAGTCATAGGCAATTTGATACCTCGATCGGACAAACGCAATTGCTTACCACCTCCCAAATCATAAACACCATCCCAAAAGTGAATGTCGCTGTGACACACGCCTGCAGCAAGCACGCGCAATAAAACTTCTTCACCTTGTGGTGTGGGTGTGTCGCGAACATAATGTTTGAGTGGGCATCCGCATTCTTGTACGTCATAACTATTCATGATTTATCCTCTGGTTTTTCAATTATTTGCTTGATTATCAGTCAACCGAGCCTATTGGCGAGACGCTTGAAACTACGTAGAATGAATTGAAGATTTTTAGGAATTCGTGATTGTGAAAAAACTCCCCATCCTCGCGTTTACCCTTGTATGCCTTAATGCATCTGCGCAACTCAAAATGCCCGATCACTTGGTGGGTGACGTGGGGGGCGCAGCTTTCATCACACAATCAATCATCAAAGGCGACACCAACATTCAAAAAGTATTGCCTTATATGTACTTTGACTATCAAAACGCATTCGCCAGGATAGATACTTTTGGCTTAAAAACAATTTCAGTGGGCAATGGTCATCTCGAATTGGTGGGTCGAATCAGCTTTGAAGGGTTTAAAACCAACAGTTCCATCAACGGGATTCAAAACCGCAACAACCCGATTCCCTTGGGAATTGGCACACGCCAACTAACCGACGTCGGCGCTTTTTTCTTATATGGCTTTTATGACATCACGTCGGGTGGCTATGCACAAGAATTTACCTACGCCACCAAATTCAATTACGGCAAAATCAATTTTTATCCGCAACTCGGTTTAGAAATGCGCAGCGCCAAGTACGTTAATTATTTGTATGGCGTCAATAGTGCGCAAGCCACTGCAAGTGGTTTATCAAGCTATACCGCTCACGCATCCAACATTCCTGTTTTGGGCTTGGCCATGGAAGTGCCCATCGACAACAGTTGGAATATCAATTTTCAATATCGCACCAAATGGTTAGACAATTCGATTACCAACAGCCCGCTGGTTTCTACAAAAACACAATACAACGGATTTGTAGGTCTCAGCTACTCCTATAAATAATCACTGGGTTTGATATTCAAATCGATTGCTCGACATAACGCAACACCACTTCAAGTATTTGCAATATCAACAAAAAAGCAATCGGGGACAAATCAATCCCACCCAGCAATGGAATGAATCGTCGAATGGGATTGAGCAGAGGATTGACCATTTGCTCCAGTACAAAACTCAAATCGGAGTCTGCACGCACCAATGACAACAACGCATAAGCAATAATCAACCACGACAAGGCGGTGATTGAAAGTGTGAGCAAAGCAAACACAGCAATCAAAAACAACATCGCCCATTCGCCCATCAATCCCGAAAATATCCACAACAAGGTGGTTTTAACCAAAACAATCAAATAAGCCGCGACTAAACTTGATGTATCAACGCGACCCAGCGGAGGGAGTTTTTTTCGCAGGGGCAATACCAACCAATTGCTTGCTGCAAAAATAAAAGAAGACAATGGATTACCAGAACCCAAGGACATGCTAATGCGGTGATATTGCATATAGATTCGCAACAAGCAGACCGTGGCGAGCAGTCCAGCCGCCAGATTGAGTATCAACGAAAAAATGGAATAGATCATGTCTCTAGTTTAAAGGCAATAGCAAAATATAAAAAATGAGCACATCCAAAATACCCCTCTTTCCATTGCAACACGGCATTTACCCTAACGGCATGTTGCAACTGCAAATATTTGAAGTTCGATATTTAGACCTCATCAAACGATGTCATCAAACACAATCTCCATTTGGTGTGGTGTGGCTCAAAGCAGGCCACGAAGTACAAATTCCAGGTGAGAATCCCCAGCTTCACACCATCGGATGCTTGGCGCATATTCGAGATATTACTGCATTGCAACCTGCGTTGTTTCAAATCAAATGTCAAGGCGGTATGCGATTTGAATTAATCAAACAGGAAGCAGGTCCCTACGGCGTATGGATGGGCGAAGTCAATTACATAGCCATGGATGAAGCCACTGCAATACCCGATCAATTCCAAGCCAGCGCTGATTTATTGGGACAATGGATTGCAAACGCTCAGCAACATAGTCTAGAGGAGCAATTACCGATTTTTAAACCCTACGAACTCGACGACTGTGCTTGGGTATCGAATCGATGGTCAGAAATATTGCCGATAGCAACCGATGAAAAGAGAAGATTGTTGGCTTTGACCGATCCCGTTGAGCGATTGGCTCAAGTTCAGTTGTATTTACCCGATTAAGTTTTTTTAATGGCATGTGTTAGTATTTCACTCATGAAACTTTGGCCTTTCAATTCCATTAAACAACCGCGCTTAGCGTGGTTGTTGGCATTGTTATTGATGTTGCCATTGGCTCAAACACTGGCATCTGTTCATTTACTGTCACACGCACCTTCGTATTTATTAGGCAGTGATGACGCAGGTAAATCGACCTTAGAAGACGCATGCGATCAATGTACGAGTGCTGCAACGCTGACTGGTGGCGCACTACTCCACACCACTTTTCTAAATGTTAACTCTCCACAACCCGCTCAAAAAATACAACCGCTTGAATCTGTATTTATAAGCGACTCTAAGCTCACACGCTACGCCATACGCGCACCTCCTAACTCATCACTCCAAGCCTAAATCCTTAACGCTTGGTCCAGCTAACAAGTGATTTGTTATTTTTTTAGAGAATTTGTGATGAAATTTTTAAATATATTTTTGAGCACGGGTATGGCGTTCACTTCTTTGTGTGTTTATTCGCAAAACGCGCCTAGTACCTCAACAACTGGAACGGGAATTAATCCTTCCATCTCTTTGATTCTTTCGGGAGGCTATAACCGCTCCCGTCAAAATCCTGACGATTACAAACTCACGGGCTTTCATCAAAGTACGGATGCAGAAGGCATCAAACGTGGTTTTTCTTTGGGAGAAACTGAATTGGGGTTTTATGCCAATATTGATCCTTGGTGGTTTGGGTCTGCCATGATTGCGTTGGATTCTGATGGTGCTATTTCGATTGAAGAAGCTTTTGTTCAAACGAGTCGACTAGGCAATGGCCTCACAGCAAAAATGGGAAGACATTTCTCTGGTATTGGTTATTTAAATCCACAACACGCGCATACATGGGATTTCATTGATGCACCGCTTGCGTATCAGGCTTTTTTGGGTGGGCAACTTAAAAATGATGGTGTTCGGATGTCATGGTTAATGCCCACCGATCAATTTGTACAATTTGGATTGGAAGTGGGACAGGGCAACGGCTTTCCATCGTCCAACGCCAATCAAAACAAAATTGGTCATAGCGCACTCACCTTGCACACGGGCGGTGATATTGGGCCCAGTCACAACTGGCGTGCAGGAATTTCATCTGCACAAATCAAAGCCACTGATCTGTCATTGATGGTTGATAATTTTTCTAACGAATCCAAAAGTAGTTTGTTCAGTGGAAACACACAACTGCTTGTATTGGATGGTGTTTGGAAATGGGCACCCAACGGCAATACGAGTCGCAATAGTTTTCAATTGCAAGGTGAATACATCAAAAGCAAAAGAAGCGGTCACCTCACCCTCGATACATTGGGAACCAATATTACACACGCACTCAGCCTTCCTCAATCTGGCTGGTATTTACAGAGCGTCTATCAATTTCAACCGCTATGGAGAGCAGGTATTCGAGTTGAGCGGCTTGATTCAGGAACACCTGTTTATGCAGCCAACGCTTTAGGCGGCACTCAATACAATCCATCCAAAAACACAGCTCTCTTGGAGTGGCGTAAAAGTGAGTTTTCTAAGTTTAGAGCACAGATAGCGAACGATTACTCGCGCGAAGGTGCGCCAGATCGCATTATTTCATTGCAATACCAAATGAGTTTGGGTGCACACCGTGCACACAGCTATTAATTCGAGAGTATCCAAATGAAAAAAACAATCTCTTTATTTTTTGTAAGTGTTGTGTTGTTCAGTAGCATTGCAACGCAAGCACATGCAGGCATCAAAATATTTTCCTGTGAGCCCGAGTGGTCTGCTCTCGCAACAGAGCTCGGAGCCACTGCTGCCGATGTTTATACCGCCACTCACGGCTTGCAAGATCCCCATCACATTCAAGCTAGGCCCAGCCTCATCGCCAGAGTGCGCAACGCTGATTTGGTGATTTGCACAGGCGCTGAACTTGAAGTGGGATGGCTTCCACTTTTGTTGCAACAATCGGGCAATCCCAAAATTCAAGTGGGCCAAACGGGTTATTTTATGGCCACTGATTTTGTAAAAAAATTAGAAGTGCCCAAACGCGTTGATCGATCGATGGGCGATATTCACGCAGAAGGCAATCCACACATTCAATTAGACCCGCGATTGATAGCGACGGTGGCGCTGGCAATGTCACAACGCATGCAACAAATCGATCCGTTCCAACGCGAGCATTACGCCAACAGTTACAAGCAATTTAGCGAACGCTGGCAGCAAGCCATTCAACGATGGAATCAACTAGCAGCGCCTCTAAAAGGTGTTCCTGTCGTTTCACAACACAATGGTTTTGTTTATTTGTACGATTGGCTGGGTATCCAAGAGATCGCCGTTTTGGAGCCCCAACACGGCGTTGATCCCAGCGTGTCGCATTTGCAAAAAATACTTAATAATCTAAAACAAAAACCTGCGCGTATGGTGATCTATGCGGGTTATCAAGACCCGCGTGCGTCACAATGGCTAAATAAAAACGCAGGATTGCCCGCGGTTCAACTACCATTTACAGTAGGAGGTTCCACCAGCGCCAACAATCTTTATAGCTTGATGGACGACACCCTTGCAAAGCTTTTAAAGGCAAACAACCCATGAATTGGCAAGCCATTGATGTTGGATTACTGACGCTCCCCTTTGTTGCAGGCCTTTTGGTTTTAATCACGCACGTGCCATTGGGTGCACAGGTTTTGCAACGTGGCATTGTGTTTGCTGATTTAGCGATTGCACAAATTGCAGGCCTTGGAGTGGTGGCGTCCAGCGCAATGGGCTTACCCACCGATAGTTGGCTCACGCAAATCGTTGCCATTGCCAGCGCCCTATTGGGCGCCGTGATTTTACGTTGGACCGAAAAAAATACACCCGAGCAACAAGAAGCGCTGATTGGTGTTTTATTTGTTTTGGCAGCAACTGCCACCATCATCTTGGTTTCTCATAATCCGCATGGTGGAGAAAATTTACAAAATTTGTTGGGTGGACAAATTTTGTGGGTCGACACCATGCAAATCAAAGCCTTAGCGGTGGTCAGCGTGTTGGTGATGTATGGTCTCAAGAAAAAATGGGATCAGTCCAACCATCGATACAGTTTTTATTTTCTTTTTTCAATTGCAGTCACTGCTTCGGTTCAACTGGTTGGCATTTATTTGGTGTTTGCCAGTTTGATTATTCCTGCATTGGCTACACGTCATCTCACCAACAAAAAATATTGGAGTTTATTTTTTGGCGCGTTAGGTTACGCATCAGGACTCATCGTATCGGCGTTGTTTGATTTACCCTCTGGCGCTGTTATCGTTTGGGCTTTGGTGATTTGTTCACTCATAGGCCATCAATTCATAAGGACAAAGTCAACCGCATAAAATCATGGGCATGCACACGCCCATTGATACCACTCTTATTTATTTGCTCTTTGCAGTGATCGGAGTGGTTTTGTGTCGTTTGTTGCACTTGCCTGCTCTTTTAGGTTATCTCATTGCAGGCATTGTCCTTGGTCAAGGTGGTTCTTTTTTTGAAGATCACGAATCCACAGTCGCTGCTGTCGCAGAGTTTGGCGTGGTACTTTTGATGTTTGTGATTGGTTTGGAATTTAATTTACCCAAACTACTCAAGCTCAAAAAAATGGTGTTTGGTTTTGGAATGGCGCAAGTGATGCTCATTGTGTTGGGCACCATCGTTGGTCATTTTGTCTTGCTTTATGCGCTGCAATACCTTCAGTTGGAATGGCATCTCACTTGGCAAGGCGCCGTTGTATTGGGTGCGTCGATGGCGATGTCAAGCACCGCCATCGTTGTCAAACTCATGGCCGAGCGCTCCGAGATGGAGTCTTCGCACGGTCGAATGGTGATTGGCGCATTATTGTTTCAAGATTTAGCAGTTGTTCCTTTGTTGGTTTTAATTCCTGCCCTCGGTCATATGAATGAGGGCAATGTTTGGCGAGAACTGGGTATGGCCCTTTTAAAAGCCAGCGCCATTATTGGATTACTATTTTGGGGCGGTCAAAAATTGATGCGCGTTTGGTTGAGCGTTGTAGATAAAAGAAACAGCGATGAACTGTTTATGCTCAATATTTTATTTTTGACTTTGGGCTTGGCTTGGCTCACCGAACACGCAGGTCTATCGATGGCGATGGGCGCATTTTTGGCAGGCATGTTGATTGCAGAAACCGATTTTAAGCATCGTGTCGAAAACGAAATTCGACCCTTTCACGATTTATTACTGGGTTTATTTTTTATCACCATCGGCATGAAACTCGATTGGGTAGTTTTGCAATACCAATGGATTTGGATCATCGTTCTTACCGTGATTCCTGTTTTTATAAAATGCGCCTTGGTGACCTTATTGGCTTATTTCAGTGGCGCGGCCAATGGCGTGGCCGCACGCACAGGTATTTATTTGGCACAAGCAGGCGAATTTGGTTTTGTATTGTTGAGTCTCGGGCTTCATCAATCCCTGATCGAGCCACAATGGTCAAATCCCATTTTGGCAGCGATGGTGCTCAGCATGATTGCAACGCCCATCCTCATTCATTACGCCGACAACATTGTGTATCGATTTTCAAAAGACGATTGGCTGTCGCAATCTTTGCAGCTCACAACGATTGCGCAACACGTGATCCAAAAAGATCACCATGTGATTGTTTGTGGCTACGGCTTAACAGGTCAAAGTCTGTGTCATCTTTTAGAAAGTCAAAACATCGCTTACGCTGCGATTGATCTCAATGCTGAACTCGTCAAAGAAAGTGTTTTATCCAATCACCAAGTCGAGATGGGGGACGCTACACAATTAGCGCACCTAATGTCTGCGGGCTTGGTACGAGCCTCTGCAGTCGTGGTGAGTTTTGATGATGTACACGGCGCGCTCAAAATTCTTGAACTGGTTAAAGAGCATGCGCCTCAGGTACCCGTGATTGTTCGTATGCGTGACGATCACGACACCGATTTACTTAAAAATGCAGGTGCGGCTGAAGTGATACCCGATGTGTTTGAAGTGAGTTTGAGTTTGGCCTCACAAACATTTAATTACTTGGGATTGCCCAAAGATCAAATTGTGAGGTTGATACAAACGCAAAGAAGCTCGCAATACAGCAATCTCAAAGAGCATACACACGATTAAGTGCGATTGATTTTTATCTGCGATGCCCGTTATAACCGCGGTAATAACCCACACCTAAATTAAAGCTGAATGGGAATGGCGTGTAGCCATATGCGTAATGATAAGGGTATGGATAGGCGTAGGGATAAGGCGTCACAACAACGGTTCGAACGACAGGTGCAGGAGCAGGCATCACTGTGGTAATGGTGGTTGTGGTGACCGGTTCGGGCTGAACCACTTGAACGTATAAATAAGGGCCAGGGTCTTGGGGCATTTGAACCGTATAGGTTTGACCCTGAAAGTGATACGAGACGTTGTAGAGAGGTGGTTGATTGGCTTCGGCTTGGATCACGGACGTCGATGAAATCACACGCACTTGTTCTTGAGCAAAAACGAGTTGTGGCCATATACATGCAAGCCAAATAGATACACATGCAAATAGACGTTTATTCATGATAGGGTCCTTATGGATATGAGCAAACTAACGGTATTGTGCTCATTTTATCCCGCAAACACAACCTGCCTTTGACCCATGTGCCAAGGCTTATAACTGGCCATCACACGGGCAAGGCGATCGGAAGATTCAAAATCGACGAGCCATTGTTTAAGCGCATTCCAAGACTGTTGCTTAAACCATTCGCGATCTGTTTTTGCAAATTGACGCACAAAAGGTGCAACTGCGGCATCAAGCCATCGCCATTGATCGTCAATTAAAAAACGATACTGCTGAAGTTGCGCATCAAGCTGAATTAAAAATTTACAAGCCGCGTCGCGATGACTCAATCCATCGACAATGTCGTAGCGATTGGGATATTTGTATCGATCTAAATTGAATTTAAAAACGCCATCGCATTGTTCAACAATTTGAAGCGCGCGTTGTTGAACTTCAGGTTGCGTGGGTAACCAAGATTGCGGATCATTTTTTTGCAAAGCCCACATCATGATTTGCATACTCTCTTCAATCACTTGGTCTGGCAAAACCAACACAGGTACCGTACCCTTGGGCGAAGCCTCTAACAATTGCGGGGGCTTGTCTTTAAGAGCGACTTCGCGCAGTTCGCAAGGAATGCCACTGGCCATCAATCCAAGTCGCGCGCGCATGGCATAAGGACAACGCCTAAATGAATACAACACAGGCGCATTCATGGGCAACAAAGTAACGGGTTTTTTGTTGGGCGGTTGAGCACCGACATGTTGTTGCTGCTTGGCATGAGCCAATTGCCATTGACGTTGACGCTCACGCGCACTGTTTTTTTGTTCTTCGGTGGTGTGATCAAAACATCGGGGACAACTCACACCCACTTCGTACAACGGGGAATCGAGCGCACCATCGGGCAAAGGGTCGCGACAACTGCGACACAACTGATGCAAGCCAGGCTCAAGACCATGCCCAACCGATACTCTTTCGTCAAACACAAAACACTGACCATCCCATAAACTTTTTTGTGGCGCAACTTGTTCAAGGTATTTGAGAATGCCGCCCTCAAGATGAAAAACCTGATCAAAGCCTTGACTGCGCAAATAGGCGGTTGATTTTTCACATCGAATGCCACCCGTACAAAACATGGCTATCTTGGTTTGTTGACCATTTTTTTGAATCAGGTCTTTTGATTTTTGCAACCACTCGGGCAACTCAGAGAATGTTTTGATGTTCGGGTTGATCGCACCTTTGAAGGTGCCGATTTCAACTTCGTAATCGTTACGTGTATCAATCAGTACGACTGATGGGTCTTGAATCAAATCGTTCCATTGCTCTGGTTTGACATAGGTGCCCGCCATTTGGGTGGGACTGATATCGCTCAGGCCCATGGTGACGATTTCTTTTTTAAGCCGCACCTTCATGCGATAAAACGGCGCTTTGTGCGAAAAAGATTCTTTGTGCTGTAAATCCGAAAAAACCGTGTCTTGCTTTAAATAATCGAGTACGGCGTACACGTCGCTAGCTTTTCCGGCAATCGTGCTGTTGATGCCTTCACGTGCCAAAAGGATTAATCCCTTGACTTGATGCGCCTCGCAAAAGGCCAGCAAGGGGGGCTTGCGGTTTTCGTAATCGGGTAAATCCACGAACTTGTAAAAGGCGGCGGTAAGAAAGCCGGATGAGTTGGCGGTTTGCTGAACGTTGGTTTGCATGGCTTGTATTTTCCCTTGGTCTGGGCTTGGGTTGGGCACATCCGCCCCTCAATTGGGAAATAAACATTCAAAATCTTCATATTTAATTATATAAAACTATTTTTTATATTAAATGAATATTTTTTAATTAATTTATCTAAACTTTTCTTCGTAGTCGTTGATCTGAGTCCTTAAGTAATGGGGCATCAAACCGAAACCAGTGTTGTGAAGGTATTTTTGTATCAACAGGTATTTGAATCACACATGAACACGCAACAATTCAATTTCAAGATGAACACACCAGTGTGGCTTAAATGCTTAGGTGTGATGGTATTTTTTTGCTTGTTAACTGCCTGTGGAGGCGGTGGCAGTGGTAGTTCGGGTACGCAAATGACCGTTTCTGCAATTGCGCCTCCTCCCCCTGCTATTACATTAAATGTTGCAGTGTCTGGGGATAATTTATCGATAACACCCAGTTTTAATTTTGGAACGGGAATTATTTCTCGCTCGGATAGTGATACACAAATTCAAGCCACTTCGGGTTCAGTGATTTCCATTACGAAACCAACTCAAACAACAACTTTTAAATTGACTGTTCAATACCAATACCAAGATCCATCAACGATTAAACCGAGCAACTTAAGTCGCAGTATTGAAACGACGGCAATTTATACTGTGATGCCGCCACCGACGCCAATCGTTTTACCGACGATGAGCTTGGAGGCAACCAGCAATGGCGTCAGCTCTACAACTGATATTACGGTGAATGCGGGTGACCCCGTGATATTGAATCCCACCTTTACTTCAAGTCCTGGTTACATCACCAAGGCTTATTTAGATACTGATATAAATGCAAATTATGTGAATAGCAATACCACATTAACTAAATATCCAACATCAAATACAACTTACACGCTTAAAGTATGTTTTTACAATATTAGCTGCATTGTGCCTTACATCTCTACCAAGACAGTAAAGGTCTGGGTTGTCACATCTCCAGGAAAAATAACCATTGGTGGAAATATGGTCTCGGGTCGCAGCGATCACGCCACTGCAAATATACCAAGTAGTCCACTGGTACTTGCTTCTGGCGGTACATCAGATGGCACGACTGTTCTAAAAACCAGCGAGGTCTACGACCCCGTCAATAACAAGTGGCAACTCACGGGCGATATGAAAATCGCAAGAAGAGGTCATATTGCGACTGCACTTCAAAACGGAAAAATATTGGTAACGGGTGGATACGATGGAAAAAATGCTTTAGCAACAGCTGAAATATATGACCCCTCCAACGGCACTTGGACAGCAACAACGGGGCCCATGTCAATGGCGAGACGTTTTCACACAGCC
>Ga0209829_10000595_pt1 | contig 32113 bp, 24 predicted proteins | sample C_140205_EF_Meta_FD_187311 | JGI IMG/M metagenome (GOLD analysis project Ga0209829, IMG submission 187311) | Freshwater microbial communities from Lake Croche, Canada to study carbon cycling - C_140205_EF_MetaG (SPAdes) (version 2) | ecosystem: Environmental > Aquatic > Freshwater > Lake... | reverse complement strand
TGTCGCCAGCAACAGATCCGGATCGCCCGCACTCCGCGCGAGGTGTGGCTCGGCCTGGCCACGCTGCGTGTCCGGCAGAGCGGCCGGATCGTCACCTAGGCGGACGTTGGGACCGACGCGCGCATCGAGGACTTCGGGCGCGACCCCCTTGTTGCTCCCCGAAAACTCGCCGGCCCGCGCCGTCGGACGTGAAGCCGAAAGACCAACCGTAACCGGAGCTCCCCGCGCATCGCCAAAGACCAAGACTGCGACGCACAGCAAGCAGACTGCTTTGATAATTCCACGGGAAACCATCGAGAAAACTCAGACCGTCAGGTGGAAAATTACCATCCCCGCGCGTGCAAATTCATGAACGTCCCACCGTCGGGTGTCGCCATGAGACCGAAGGCCCCGCGCGCCGGGGCCGCAGCTGGCAATGTCGCCACGCGTTCCTTCCCGGGCTCACTCGGCGCCGGGCCGTCGCGCCGGACGCGCACTTCCGCCCCGCGCACCGTGATCGTGAAGCGACTGAACTTGCCGCCACTCGCCCCCGTGAGCGCGATCTTCGCGCCACGGAACATCACGGCCGCCTCCGCCACCATCGCACCCGTTGCCGTCTTCGGTGGTTGAAAGTCCACGATGAATTCCGTGTCGCCAAAGTCGGCCTCGGTCCAAAGCAACTCCGTCGCCCGCCTCGACTCCTCCATGCTATTTTTTCCGGCGGTCATCTTGCCCTCGACCGGCTCACGCGGCGCCAACACCAACTTCTCGCCAACCACCGACCAACACCTTGCCGTCGCCGCGCTCGTGCGCCAGCCGCGCAGGTCCACGGAGTTAAAGAGCGCGCGCCAGCCCGGATCGAGCGGCGCCGAATTGCTCTCATTCGCTCCGGTCGACGGAAGTTCCTTAATGCGCAGCCGACGAAACTCCACCGGCGCGCCCTCGGACTCGAGCGCAAGGTAGCCCTTCCGGTAATTCGCTTCGTCTCCCCCGCTGATCTCCTTGCCGTTCACGTGGAGACGGAGCGAGCCGTGGTTCGCGACGATGCGGTAGTGATTCCACTCGGGCGATGGCTTGCTGCGGTCCTCCGTGGGGAAACTCCGTTTACCATTCGTTTTGCCCACGTAATTCATGGTCGCACCGTGGATCGCAAAGACATCGCCGTGCGTCGTGAACCAATCGGCCTTCTTCCCGTTTTTCTTCTCATAATCTTCGGCGTAACCGTGATCGAGGATTTGCACTTCGATGCCGCGCAGAAAAGGCACGCCGGGCGCGTTGATCGGCGAACCCCACGCGAAAAAACCGGAATTGCCGCTGCGCTGCAGATGGCGCCACTCCAACTCGACAATGAAGTTTTCGTATTGCCGCACCGTGCGCAGGCCGCCCACAGGTTTTCCCGTGCAGTAAATATTCCCGTCGCGCACGCTCCATGTTTCGGGCGCGCAGTTGATATTGGTCCAACCGGTGAGATCGCGGCCGTTGAACATCGGCACGAAGCCATCGGCGTCGGGTGTCGCGGCGGGCTGGGCTGCGAACGAGGGAAAAAGCGCGGCCACGATCACGGCCAGTGCAAAGGGAAGAACGAGCGGGGTTTTCACACCGTCACGAAAGAACGATGTCCCCCCTGCGGCAAAGCAAATGAGCCCAATTGGCCCCGAACGGAGGGGCGCTTGCCAGGCGCCCCTGGAATCCGGCGGTTGGAAACCGCCGCTCCGTTAATTCCCCACGGGCTCCGTAAACATCCACGCCATCTTCCCCGCCTGCACGGAAGCCACGGCGAAGCGCCCGTTCAGCGTTCGTCCGTCCGCGTCAGCGAGCGGCACTCGCAGCGTGCCGCTCGCCGGGTCCGACACCACCGTGTCCGTGCCGAGCGCCGTCTCAATCACCAGCACTCCGGGCGAACGCTGCACGACGCTGCGCACAAACGGCGTCGCACCAGGATAGCCTTCGAATACGGTCGCGAAGATCTTCAGGCCCTCGCCCTCCGTGCGCCGCACCACATACGCCAGCTTCGCGCCAAGGTCGGTATTCCTCCAATCACGTTGGCCCCAGCCGTCGGCGATCCACGCCCGCTCGCCCGGCTGGCTGATATTCCACGTGACACACGTCTGATCCGGACCGGCCGGCCAAGTCGTGCGCCACACGTCGCCGCCGCTCAGCGCACGCACCCGTTCGAAGTCGTAAAGTTTCTTCGCCAGCCCGCCACCACCCTCTGCTGACTCGGCCGCCGTCGTGCAATCAAGGATCTCGGCGGCGGCAGCGGCATGATAAACAAAATCCTGCGTGCGCCCGCCCTGCACGCGGAAGAAATCGACGACGTAGCTCCGGCCCGCGCCATGATCGATGATCGCCGAGGTGCGCCGATAAACCGAGGTGTTGGCGTAGGCCTGGGACGACGCCTCCATCACCTTCACGTGCTGGGACGTCCGAAAAAACGCCACGTCGCCGCCCCGCTCCTTCGTGCGCTGGTCCTTTTCGTCGATGACGACCGTGTTGTGCGCGACCGTGCGCGCGGCCTGATGTTTTTGGGGATGGTCCCACAAGTAACCGAGGTCGGAGAGAAGCTCGTGCCCGTTTTTCCAATACGAGAAATTGAGACTGTCGTAATGATGATGATTCGCCCAATGGCTCGCACTGAGGAGCAGGAGACTTTCGCGACCATCCGCACCGGTCCGCAGGTGGCCGATGCGCAGTTCCGGCGAACACCAATCCGGCAACACGATGCGCGGCGCCGATTTTTTCTCGAGGCCCGGCTCGCGATAGTAAAGCGCGAGCGGCGCATAGCCCTTTGCGAGGTCCTCACCACAGGATTCTTTCAGCAGTGCGAGATACTCCGGGCGCTCCGGATAGTTGGCCGCCATCAGTTCGACAAAATTGCTGCCGATGCGGGTGTCGCGGTAAGAATCGGCGTAGGCAGGAAACGTGAGATCGCCTTGCAGGCCTTTGAAACAATTTTCCCACACGCGTTCATACGCCGTGCCGTGGTAGAGATCGACCGCCACGCGACGTTTTCCGTCCGGTGCCCGGTAGCCCGCGGGCTCCGTATAGCCGCGCAACGCCTGCGGCATGTCCCAGATATTCCCGAGCGTCATCATCGCATAGGCAGGCGATTCCGACGTCGTGCCATCGGGCAAAAACCACTCGTCGATCGTCCGCTGAAACCCATCCCAGCCGAAACGCACGAGTCCCGGATGACCGACGCACAGACCGACCAGCGCGGCGGCCGTGCGGTTGCCCACCGACTTGTTGTTGATCTGCTTGTCGCTCACGAGGAGCACCGTGCCTTCGAGCAACAGATCCCGTTCGATCAGGCGGCGCTCGGCGTCCGAGTAGAGCGGCGTGCCGTCGGCGTCCTTCGCCTGACAGGTGAAATCGTAGGCCTCCGTCACCTGCCGCACGAACCACGACTCCTGCCCGCTGCCCGTCGCGCGCCCCGCCGTCCAGTAACCCGTGTGCAGTTTGCGATCCGGGCGATTCGGCGGCGGACAGAGCTCCGGTTCCGGCAACTGGTTGATAAACTGCGACGCCACGCGCGGGTCCATGTCCGCGTATTCGCCGTAGGCCGTATGCACGAGCCAGCGGGGATAACACGCCGCGAAGCGCAGCAAGATCGCCTTCACCCCGCGGGCCGCCGCCACGTTGCCCGTGAGCAAGTGCGCCTCGGCCAACGTGCGGGCGACGCCGGACAGGTGGCCGACTTGGTGGGCGCGGATATTCGCCGAAAAACTCGGCCGCCCGGTCTTGTAGCTGAACACCACGAACGGTTCCCCGCCATAATAGGTCAGCGTCTGCGGCCGACCCCATTTCGTCTGCAGTGCGATGCTCTCCGGATATTTCTCGTGCGGGAAAATGGTGCGGCACACCCGACAGGCAATCTGCTCGGGCTCGGTCTCGCGCCAACTCCACTGGCCGTGCGGATGAACGGGTTTGCCCAGGTCGCGACACGCCGGGCACGGCGTAAACTTGGTGTCACCCGGCGTGGTTTCCGGAATCATCGCGCGCAAATACTCGGGCGTGAGTTTGCCGGCATTCGCCCGCGCGCTGCGCTCCAGCCCCGCCAGATAGGTCTTCGCCCACGCGTAGCGGCTCAGATTTTCCCGCGCCCGCGCGACATCGGACGGCTTGAACGCTCCGCTCGGATGCACGACGCCGTCGCGAAATTTCTCGGCGTCACTCCAGTCGAACAACACCTCGGGCTCGGCCGCACACGTCCGCGCCATCGCGGCGAGGGCGACGAGTGCGAGGAGCAAGGTTCTCAGCGGGGTGGAAGGGACCATGATAGTTGATGGCGGGGACGACGAACAAAGCTGCGGGTCGCAACGCTGCGTTGCACGCGCAAAGGCTCGACGCCCGCGTGCGGTGCGTTCAAGTCGTCGTTGACCCCACCCGCCGATGAACCCCACCCGCCGCGCCTTTATCCACCACACCGTTCTCCTCGCCGCCGGAGTGCCGACGGCGGGTGGGGGGCTCGTCGCAGCGGAGCGCGTCGCCCCAGCAACGACGATTCCCCACCCGCGCGCCGACGGCGTGTTGCGCGAAATCTTATTCAGCTAGGGCAACATCACGGAGCGAAAAAACTGCTACGACCGCTTCGAACCGCTGAAGAAGCCCGCGCAAAATCCCGTCCTGACCTCGCAGGTGCCGTGGGAAAAAGGCGGCATCGGCCGGGGGAGCGTCCTCCGTTCGCCGGTCGACGGAAAATTCAAATTCTTTTGCAGCACGGATTTTCCCGGGGCTTAGGAAGGCGCCGTGCTCGTGGACCATTCCATGCAGGGAAAAAACCACTGCGTCGTCTGTTAAGCGGAATCCGACGACGGACTCGTCTGCCGGCACCCCGGCACTCAACCTGCATTTCGCCGACCAATTTCCCGGCAACAACATCATCCTGGAGTGGGCCTCCTACTACAACGATTCGCCCTCGGTGATCGAAGATCTCCACCAGAGCGATCCGCAGCGGCGCTACAAGCTCATGATGTTTCACCTCGATCCGCAGAACGGCGAACTCAACGGCTGCGGCCTGTTCGTCTCGCCCGACGGCCTGCGCTGGACCTTTACCGGCACGATGCTGCCCGCGCAGAACGCGGCGTTCCTCTGGCAGGACCGACCACCGGCCGTTACTACGCGTTCCTGAAGGAACGTCTCGGCAACAACCACAGCCGCCTGCTCGCGCACAGCGACGATTTCATGACCTGGAGCGAGCCGCAGTGGATCTTCACGCCCGACCACGGCGATCACGACGACACGAATTTCTACAACCAATCCGCCTTCACCCTGTGCGGCCGCACGTTGGGCTTTCTCAACCTCTACGACGTCACCACGCAAACGACCTGGGTCGAACTGATCGAGGGCGGCGACCAACACGCGTGGCATCGCATGCCTTCACGCCCGCGCCTGCTCCAGCCCGGCGCGCCCGGGAGCAGCGACAGCGGCGGCGCCTACGTCGGCCTTGCCGAGCCGCTCGTCGTTGGCGACGACTACCGCTACTTATACTACGCCTCGGCCGACCGCCATGACGCGGCCGGCGGCGGCGGCAACCCGGCGCAACGCCCCTCGCTCGCCTTCGCCACCTTCCGCAAAAACAGCCTCGTCGGCCAGCAAACGGAACACGACGGCTCGTTCGCGACCCTGCCCTTCGTGTGCCCCGGCGGCCGGCTCTTCCTCAACTTCGTCTGCACGGGCGAAGTGAGCGTTTCGATCAAGCACCCCGGCTACGGTGGCGACTACGAGCATTTCACGACCGCCGACTGCGTGCCCGTGACCGGCGACCATCAGCACCGCGAGATCATCTGGAAAACGCAGCGCACGCTGGACGCGCTGAAGGGAAAATACATCCGCCTGAGAATCTCGGGCTGCAACGTCGTCGCCTACAGCGCGGCGATCGAGGTGTGAGCACTCTCGCAACGTGGGCGCGGGTCGGGCGCGTTTCCGTCAGTCCTCTACGCGCTCCAAGCGCACGATGCGCAACTCGCGAACCGCGTGGTCGGGCCAGTAGGTCACGAGCCAGTCACCGACCACGACAACCTCGTTGACGCGACCCTGAGTGTCTCGTTCCTGCAAATCGCCGGGGCGGAATGGCGCGGCTTTCACGTTATCGAGAATCACTGCGAGTTTGCGCTGGGCACCGCGCGCAGCCGTGGCCAGTGCCTTGGCCGCCGCCTCGCTCAACACCAGTTCATAGCCCTGCACGTTAGGACAGGCCTAACTGCCGCTTCAGATCTTCCCAACGAACTTTTTTTCCAGCGTCCATTTCGGCGTGACGCTGCGCGAGTTCTTCGCGGTTCTCGACGGTATCGGCGCGCAACCGGCTGCGAAGGAAGGCCAGTGCCTTCACCATCTCATCATGAGGTAGCTGTTCCATCTGCGGCTTGATCTCCGTGAAAACCATGAGCGCAAATTGGCGTCACCCGACCTCGCCTGCAAGCTCGGCTTCGCGCCCGGTAAGTTCGGCTGTCGCCGTAGAGGCTCTGGTGTCAGCTTTCTGCGTTTCGTATCTCGAACTTGAAAACAACGGGCTCCACGGACGCCTCACCGTCTGTGACGCGCTTGAACGGGTCGTCGAGAAACTCAATCCGGGGTGACGGGCTCGCAACGTCAGCTACCAATGCGAGTCGGTAGTTTGCTCCTTTGCTTTCAGCCGCCCTCCACTCATTCGCGGTCAACTCGATCGATAGGAACGAAGGACTGACGGTCGACTTGACTTCGACTGCCAATAGCCGTCCGCCGGAACGGTAGTCGATATCCCATCCGGGAGTCTCACCACGTTCGGCCCTCCACTCAATCGTATCAGCTTCCTCGCGTGTTAGGATTTCGCGCAAATGATCTCTCACGATCTCTTCGCCGCGGTCGCCGAGCGGCTTTGAGCGTTTCGACCTCCGACCGCCTCCGTGAGCGCCTGACGCCGCAGCGCCATTTCCTTTGGGGCGACCAGGCATAAGCCCCTCCCCTTTTATTGGTTTGACCGAGTCCATCGCAGGAAGAGGGATTTCGGCACATTTTGCGTCGGGAACGCCATCAGTTTGACCGGCGAACTCGTCGCTATCTTTCGTTGCGTCCGACCCGTGATCCAAGCGCTCGCCATCAGGCACTCCATTTCCAGCAACAACAGGCAGAGGCGTTGCGAGCTGATTTCCCGGCTCAACCGAGCCACTGACGCTCTCGCCTGCTTCCTCTTTCCCGCCCTGTAGATCGAGTTCGCCGGAAGATTCGTGCGGCTGTTTTTCGCTCTTTTTTTCCGGCCAATACAACTCTCGGAGTGCGTCCTTGATCCGATTTCTAACGAACCAACCGTTCTTACAATCGCCTGGGGGATTTGTAGTAAGAACTTTATACCAATTAGGCTCTTTACGATCAAACTTACCGCGCCACCCGACAATCAAATTTCGTAACTCGGGTGATACCCATTGGTCCTGAGCGGCGTTGAAAATTTTCTTTCCGACATTCCAAACGATGCTATTCGCCCCCTCCCATCCGCTATACCCGGTTCTTCTCTCAAATTCTTCTTCATGCGGAAGAGGCTCTTCACAGAGCACCTCCAAAATTTTTAAATGGTTATCTTGTAACCCGGCCGCGATAAGGAGTTCTTTCGTGGTTAACTGCGAACGTCCGCAGTCAAAAGCAACAGAGTCAATCGCAGTGACAGTTTATCGCTCCGGAAAAATTGCCGAACCCAACCACCGCAAGGCCGGCGTGACACCGCCAACCTCGGCCGCTATCTCTTCACCCACTCCCCCACCCTATGAAGTTTCCACGCACTTATCTCCTCCTCTCTGCCTTCGCCGTGACCGCGCCCATCGTCGCGCTGCACGCCGCCGATTTCCAAATCACCGCTGCGGCCGAGTTTGCGCGCTGCGTGCCCGCGGGCGCGATGGTCGAGAAACTCGCCGGGGACATGAACTTCATCGAAGGCCCGGTGTGGATCAAGGCCGGCGGTTTTCTCGTGTTCAGTGACATTCCGAAAAACGAGCTCATGCAGTGGTCGGCCGCGACCGGGGTAAAAACCTACCGCTCACCGAGCCAGAACGCCAACGGCAACACCCTCGATCTCACCGGCCGCCTCGTCTCGTGCGAACATAGCGGCCGCCGCGTCGCGATTCAGGAAAAAGACGGCACCGTCCGCACCATCGTCGATTCGTTTGAGGGGAAAAAATTCAACTCGCCGAACGACGTCGTCGTGAAATCCGACGGCACGCTCTACTTCACCGATCCCGACTACGGTCTAAAAAATAACCCGACCACCAAGCAAAAAGAAGGCCGCGAGCAGGCCGGCAATTTCGTCTATCGCCATGATCCGAAGACCGGCCGGACCACCGTGCTCGTCCGCGATTTCGTGCAGCCCAACGGCCTCGCCTTCTCGCCCGACGAAAAAATTCTCTACATCGCCGACTCCGGCGCGCCCAAACACATCCGCCGCTTCGCCGTCGCCGCCGACGGCACTCTCACCGGCGGCGAGGTCTTTTGCACCATCGACGTCGGCGGCCCCGACGGCATCCGCGTCGACCAAGCCGGTCGCGTGTGGTCGAGCGCGGGCGACGGTGTGCAGATTTTTTCGCCAGCCGGAAAACTGATCGGCAAAATCCTCGTGCCCGAGTCGCCGGCTAACCTTTGCTTTGGCGGCGCCGATGGAAAAACCCTCTTCATGACCGCGCGCAAATCACTCTACTCGATCAAAGTTTCCGTCACTGGCGCCGCCCGCTGATTTTTCAACTCCACCACCGTTTACCTCCATGAACCCTGTTTCCCGTCGCGATTTCCTCAAACTCTCCGCCGCCGCGAGCGTCGCCGCCGCCGTCACCCCGTCGTTCACGCAGGCCGCTGCGGCTGCCGCTCCTTCGGGCGCGGGTCCGTTCAAGCGCACCGGCCAGCCTCGCCTCCTGCTCAGTCTCGCCGCCTATTCCTTCCGCGAGAATTTCCCGACCATGCGCGGCAAGCCGAACGCGAAGGTGCCCGCCGGCCGGGAGACCGATATGTTCAAGTTCATCGATTATTGCGCCGCACAGGGCTGCGACGGCGCGGAGCTCACGAGCTACTTTTTTGCGGAGGAGACCGACGCCTACATGATCGCGCTGCGGCGCCATGCGTTTCTCCGCGGCGTGGCCGTGAGCGGCACCGCCATCGGCAATAATTTTTCGCTGCCGAAGGGCCCGAAGCTCACCGAGGAAATTGCGACAACCAAGCAATGGATCGACCGCTCGCTGCTCATGGGCGCGCAGCACATCCGCGTCTTCGCCGGCAATGTGCCGAAGGACGCCAAGAATTTCTCGCGGGCCGACGCCGATAAACAGGTGATCGCCGCGCTCGAGGAGTGCTGCGACTACGCCGGGAAGCGCGGGATCTTTCTTGGCCTCGAGAATCACGACTCCATCGGCAGCGCCGCGGCGCTCATCCCGATGGTCAAGGCCGTGAACAGCCCGTGGATCGGCATCAACCTCGACTCCGGCAATTTTCGCACCGCCGACCCTTACAAGGATTTTGCCGAGTGCGTGCCTTACGCGCTCAACGTCCAGTTCAAGGTCGAGATCCATGCCGGCGGGGGCAACCAGCCGGCCGACCTGAAACGCTGCACGAAACTTTTGCGAGACGGCGGCTACCAAGGTTGGATCGCGCTCGAATACGAGGCCAAGGAAGACTCGGCCGTCGCCGTGCCACGTTACTTGAAAGAGATGAAGGCCCTCTTCGCGTAAGGTGGACCCCCGGGACCAAGGCGGCTCGCTTACCGAGGCGGGCCGATCGTCGGTCCCAATTCCGCGCGCAGTCGGCGAAACTTGTCGCGGGCCGCCTGCTGCGCGGAGGCTACTTGCGAGAACTCGAGGCCCAACCCGACTGCAAGGCCGTGCCAATCCTCGGATGACTCCAACGGGAGGCTGAAATCGCAACCGCACCGCTCAAGCAGCAGGTTGGTCAGTCTCAACGAGCGTGCGAGCACCGGCCCCGACGGTCCAGCTGGCTCCCACTGCTGGCGCACCGCCGCGCACAGGGAAGGCGTAAATCCCCACCGCGCCAACAAATCCGCTCCGACCGCGGGATGGGAATGTCCGCAAACGGTCTGTTCCCAGTCACGCAGCGGCTCGTAGCAATCCCACTGCGCTGAACTGCCTTCCGCCGTGAGAACGTGGTCGATCACGACCATGCCGATCTCCCGCATGAGTCCGGCCAAATACGCCTCATCGGCATCGCCGCCCTGTTCCCGGGCGAGTTCCGCCATCAGGAACGCCGCCGCAATCGCTGATTCCCAAAATACCTCGGGCGGAATCCGATAGTGGGTGAGCTCACGCTGGTAAACCGCCTGGGCCATGCTGCAGCTGACGAGTCGCAAGATTTCACCCAGGCCGACGCGCTGCACCGCCTCCTTGAGCGATTCGCTCTTGGTCGGCAGGTTGAAGTACGAACTGTTACTCAACCGAATCACGGAACGAACAATCGCCGGATCGAGCATCAGCAGGTCCGCCACCTCGTCCATCGTCGACGCCGGGTCCCGGGCCTTGGCTGCCGCCCGCGCCAATATCTGAGGTAACGGAAACAGCCCCTCGACCCGAGGCAGGTAGCGCGCAATGTCGTAGAGAACAGCCATCGTCACGATACAGCAAGGTTCACGCCCAAGTGCGGGCATGTGACTCCAAAAAATCAGCCGAACCTTGATCGCGAAACCCACGATCCTCTTCGCACCTCGCCGCCAGTGCGGCGGAATCCACCCACCCATGATTCGCTGAGACCGTGCATCCACTGGCATGAAAATCGCGGTAGTTTAATTCCCCGTGCGCATTCTCATCACCGCCGATCTTCATTTCAACCGGCCCCAAATTGAATGGCTGGCACGATCCGCGTCGGGATTTGACCTCGTCGTGATCGCCGGTGATTTGCTCGACATCGCGGGGCGACAAAGCGTGCCGGATCAAATCAACGAGGTAAGGGTGAACTTGACCCAGCTCCGCACGCTGGGACCGCTGGTCGTCGCATCCGGCAACCACGATGCCAGTCGTAATTTAGCCGAGGGTGAAGCCTACGCCGGATGGATTGAGGATCTGTCTGCGCTCGGGATTACACCGGATGGAAGCGGTTGCGACTTCGGTTCCGATCGGGTGACGGTTTGCCCGTGGTGGAACGGAGCACACCTGCGGGAAAAGATGATTGCCCACCTCGCGCGCGAAGCCGCCCTCGTGCGCGGTCGCTGGATTTGGGTGCACCATGCACCGCCCAGGGGTTCACGCATCGCCTGGACTCCTCGCGGTGACGCCGGTGATCCGTATCTGAGCAAGCTCATCGGCACCTACCAACCGGCTATCGTGATCTGCGGTCATATTCACGACGCACCGTTTCAGGCAAACGGACATTGGTGCGAGCGCCTCGGGCAAACCTGGGTTTTCAATCCGGGCCGCCAGCCCGGTTCGGTGCCCGCGAACATCGTGCTGGACCTCGCCGCCGGGACGGCCGAATACCGCAACTATGAAGGCACCCAAACCACGCCATTCGACTGGCCGAAATGAAGGCCCTCTTCGCGTCAGCGCGGGCCGGCCTATGCTCCGAATCCTGGGTACTCCCGGTCGAAAAACCTTCTAAATAATTTCCGATCCGGCTTTGACCCACGCGGGAGTTCGCCTACTTGTGCGTGCTCCATGCTCTCCGAACTTCTCCAAGACCGCGCGGCGCTCTACGTCAGCGGGGTCATGACCGCCGTCGAGCGGGAGAATTTCGAACTCGTGTTGACGTTTCATGCCGAACTCGGAACCCACGTGGCCGATCTCCAGCGGGTCGTCGCCCAAGTTGTTTTGTCCTATGGGTCGACGACGGCCACGCCGCCAGCAAATCTCAAACAACGCTTGCTTGCTTCCATCGCCACGCTCCCGCCACCCAGTGAAGCGGCAGCCATCGTCGTGACCGACCCTACAGGTGCGATCGAATGGGTCAGCGCCTCGTTTTCTCAGATGTGTGGCTACCCGTTGAGTGAGCTCAAAGGCCGCAAGCCCGGTCACGTGCTCCAAGGTCCGGCCACCGATCTCGCTGCGGTCGAGCGCATCCGGAGCGCCCTGCGTCGGCGGCGCCCCTGCCGCGAAGCTTTGGTGAACTATCATAAGAACGGCTCCCGCTATGGCGCCGATGTCGCGATCACACCCATCTTGGATGACGCCGGGGAAGCGCTGTGGTTTGTCGCGAAGGAGCGCAAGCTCGCCCTCAGCCCAGCCGGTGTTCCGGTCGCATGATCGGACGTGGGTGGCGCGGTAATTTTTTATGTCTCGTTCTCTGCCCAGATTGGTTCGTCTCGTCGCCTTCGCCGCGGCTTTCACCTCCGCGGCCACCACCGCCAAGGAACGCAATGCCGTCGTCATCCAAGCCGACTTCGGCGGAGCGGTGATGCCGGGCGTCGTGTTCAGCGTCGACAAGGACATCCCCATTTTCACGGTCCAGCCGTTGATCGAGCTCTACAATATCGACGCGGCCGCCCGCAACTTGGTCTACACGGCGTCCGTATGGCCCGCCGGCACCGTCTTTGTTTCGGTGGTCGATCCCGGCGTGGGCACGAAACGCAAATCCGTCGTCCTCAAAACCAAGACCGGCCATTACTTCGTTACGCCCGACAATGGCACGCTCGGTCAGGTTGCCAAAGAATTCGGCATCGAGGCGGTGCGGGAAATCGACGAGAAAATCAATCGCCGCCCCGGCACGGAGTGGTCGCACACATTTCACGGCCGCGACGTTTATGCTTACACGGCGGGCCGCCTCGCCGCCGGGGTGATCTCCTACGAACAAGTCGGACCTCTGCTCGAAGCGAAAGTCGTGACCCTCGAATACCCCAAGCCCGTCATCAAAGACGGCACCGCCACCGGCATGATCGATCAATCTCGCGGCCACCTCGGCAACACGACGTGCCTCATCGATCGTCACACGTTTGAGAAACTCGGCATCAAAGAAGGCGAATCCGTCGTCGTCACCCTTCGCCAAGCCGCCAAAACCGTTTTCGAGGAGACCATGCCCTACGCCCACACGTTTGGCGACGTGCCGGTCGGCAAGAATCTGCTGTTCATCAACAGCAGCGGCTACGTTTCCATGGCCGTGAATCAGGGCAACTTCGCCGACAAATATAGCATCGACTCCGGCCGCGACTGGACCCTCGCCGTGCGACGGAAGTAAGCCGGCAGCCAGGTGAGTGGCCCTCCGCCGCATCCTTCGCAAAAATGCCTGAAATCGAGTGTCACGTAATACGTGAGCTGCGCTTTTCCGCTGGGTTCGCAAACACGTGGTCGGGTTTCAGTTGCATGCAGACGACTAGTGCGGTCGGGTGAACGATCAAGCGTGTAATTGAAGTCTATTGTCATACTGCCGTCATGCAGGGAATTGCCCCTTTGGAAGGGCTTGGTCGCGTGCGCTGAGGACGTTCCGAAGGTTCCTATTTGAAGCACGCGGAATTTTGTCGGAATCTCCGGGTTGACCGACGACAAGCGGCAAGGGGCGGGTAAGCCGTTGGGTTGTTCAGTCTGAGGGAGGTGAGTTTCGCTCCTGCAATTTCTGAGGGTTCGCAACCGAGAAACTGCCCGACGCATTCTCTTGATCAAACGTCACACTGGCAATCACAGTGCTTTGGCTGGCGTGCGAGGTTCTTTCAGTGGCTTGACCAATTTGGGTTCGAGAATGACGGCGAACCGCTCTCCCTCCGGATGCTGGCGGCGCCACCAAAGTTGCTGCACCGCGCGGACGGCAATCTCCTCAGCGCGAATATCGATTGTCGCCGGCTCTGGTGAGAGGTTGCGGAAGTATTCCCGCTCGTTGCTGCACCCGATAATATGGACGTCGATGCCGGGCCGTACGCCGTTGCGCCTCAATTCAGTGTAAACCTCGGGCAGGAAGCAGTCGGAGGACACAAAGATTCCGTCAGGTTTTTTCTTCGCGGCGCACAGATCATCGACGACCGTGTCGACCGCGAACAAGTCTGGCGTGCGCGCCCGGGTGTAGAACGTTCGCAGCGGACGCATTGGGACAACACTGCCGCCCAGTTGCTGGAAACGCAGCATAAACGAATCCGTGCGTGTGCGTATCGGGCGCGTATTGAGCAGCCCGATCACGGCCGCTGTGCGCGCGCCGCAGTCATAGAGGTATTGGCCGGCCAGCAGCCCCGTCGCCTCTTGGTTGATGCCCACCGCATCGCCCCAGCCCAGCCCCGCCGAACACGGCATCCACACGACCGGGCATAGATGTTCGCGGAGCTCTGCGGGCCACGGCTTGGGCTCGGGCATCAAGCCGATTCCGATCCATCCATCGCAACCGCCCTTCAGGAGATCCTCTGGCGGATGCTCAGGATCGGGCAGAAAGTACAGCTCCGGCATCGCGCCCAGCCGCCGAATTTCATCGGACGCGCTGCTAATAGCCGACCAGAAGACCTTCGCATGTTCCTTCATCTGCGCCCGCGAGTGAAAGCCGATGATCAGAATGCCGACGCGACGCAACCCTCGCAGCAGGGTCTTGCGCACTCCGCGGCGCCGCGCCAGCGGCGCCGGACGGTAACCAATCCGTTCCAGCACCTCCTCCACCCGGCGACGCGTCGCCTCGCTGACCCCCGGTTTCTTGTTCAGAACAAATGACAGTGCCGCCCGACTCACCCCGGAAAGCTGGGCCGCCTCGGCGAAGGTTACGGGAGACGGTGTGGCGGCGGCGTTCACCGTGCTGAAGCCATGGTGACCCGACTTAACTTTGCAATTAGTTTATCAAGGGGAAGCCTGGCGCGCATTGTCGTGACGCGCGCGTGGGGGATGATGAGAACCTCAAGACGATGAATGTTTCTAGCCCTTCTACCCCCGCACAACTGCAAAAAAGGCCGCCGCACGCTTCGAACGGTGGCCAAAGACCGTGGAATGTCGTGCGATCGGACAAGAACCCGATTGTGACGGTCAAAGACGTGAAGCCCTCCCGGCCGGGCTGGAAGGTGGAGTACGTCATGAACGCGGGCTGCCATCGCGTCGGCGATGAGGTCTTTCTGCTGCTACGGGTGGCCGAGACGCCTTTGCCTGACAAGGATCCGAATATTTTTCTTGCGCCCTATTACTCCGAAAAGGACGGCCAGGTGCTCTTTCGTCGCCTGGAGAAGAATGACCCGCTGAATGACTTCCGCGACAGCCGGTTCGTGCTGCGCTACGATAAGGAGGGCAAGGAGGTTCTCCGCGTGCTGACCTCCATTTCCCACCTGCGGCTGGCGCGCAGCAACGACGGCCTGAGGTTCACGGTGGAGGAGAAGCCCGCGATGTATCCCTGCAACAAGTATGAGGAATTCGGCATCGAGGACCCGCGCATCACCTTCATCGCGGACGACGGCTTCTACTACATCAACTACAGCGCGTGCGCCAGCCTCGGCGTGACTACCAATCTGGCCCGCACGAGGGACTGGAAGACCTACGAACGCCTGGGCTGCATCTTCACCCCAGACAACAAGGACGTCTGCATCTTCCCGCGGAAGATCAACGGCAAGTACTACGCCATGTGCCGGCCGGCCTCGGCCGAATACCGCCGCCGGGAAATCTGGATCTCCGAGTCGCCCGACCTTGTTTCCTGGGGCAATCACAAGCTGCTGATGGAGGTGAACACCAATGACTGGGATGGCGGGCGCATCGGCTGCAGCGCCGTGCCGTTTGAGACTCCGGAAGGCTGGGTGGAAATCTACCATGCGGCCGACGCAACCCACCGCTACTGCCTCGGCGTGGCGATCCTGGACCGGAATGACCCGACCAAGGTGATCGCCAAGGGCAAGGCCCCGCTGATGGAGCCGGAGACAGACTACGAAAAGTATGGTTTCTTCGGCAACGTGATCTTCAACTGCGGCGTGCTCTGTGAGGACGGCATCATCAAGATCTACTATGGCGCCGCCGACACCTGCATGGGCTATGCGGAAGTGCCGCTGCAGGAGGTCCTCGATTTTGTCCTGAAGGGATGAGCCAAACACGACGTCATCAAAGAATGCGTACCACTGGAAGGCGCCGCTTGGTCGGCGCCGTAAAATCCGCTCTGAAAAACGGCTGCGACAAAGCGCAGCCCTCCGAAGCGATGACCAATTTGTTGAGACGCTGTACATAATTCACCCGCCTGCCGCCAAGGGGCTTCGGATTGATCGGCGCCCCCGCATTGAACCCCTGAGACGCCCGATTCGTCGCGCTCCCGTTTCACAGGCATAGCCCCACCCGCAACCCACCCCATCATGTCCGCCCCTGAAGCGCCGTCCCCCCAGCGGCTTCATCCCTTGTTTTGGATGCCCACGCTCTATTTTGCGATGGGGGTCCCGATGATCACCGTCTCGGTCGTCGCATCGATCATGTACAAGAACCTGGGGCTCTCCAACACGGAGATCGCCCTGTACACGGGCTCGATGTACCTGCCGTGGGTGGCGAAGGCCCTGTGGTCGCCGCTCATCGACATTTTCAAGACCAAGAAGTTCTTCGTGGTGTTCACCCAAATCGCGATGGCAGCGGGGCTGGGCTGTGTCGCGCTGGCGCTGCCGCTCCAAGGCTATCTGCCGACCACCATCGCGCTGTTCTGGGTGATCGGGTTTCTGTCAGCCACCCACGACATCGCGGCCGATGGTGTCTACATCAACGCGATGACAAGCAAAGAGCAGGCCCGGTATATCGGCCTGCAAGGCGTGTGCTGGTATGCCGGCAAGATCCTCTCCTCCGGGTTGCTGGTTTCGTTCACCGGCTACCTGCATTCGCCCGAAAAAGGCCTGGGGCTCAGTTGGACGCGTTCCTGGATGATCGTCATGGTGCTGATGGGCGCGGTCATGCTGGTGATGGGCCTCTGGCATCGCTTTGTCCTACCCCTCGGAAGCAAGGCCGTCGTCTTCGACGATCGCATGACCGGGATGAAACATGTCCTGCACGAGTTCGGCGATGTGTTCGCCAGTTACTTCAGGAAGAAGGGCATTGGGGCGATGCTCGCGTTCATCCTGTTCTACCGGCTCGGCGAAGGGTTTCTGGAAAAACTCGGGCCGCTCTTCCTGCTCGACGGCAGGGATGTTGGTGGCTTGGGCCTGGGCAACATCGAGGTCGGCAACATCAACGGCACGTTCGGCTCGGCCGCCTTTATTCTCGGTGCCTTGCTCGGGGGTTGGATCGCGGCCCGCTTTGGGCTCAAGCGCTCGCTGATCATGCTCTGCCTCATGCTCAACGTGCCCCACCTGACCTTCCTCTACCTAGCGGTCGCTTTGCCCACGGACGTTACGTGGATCACGATTGCCGTGACGATCGAAAAACTGGGCTTCGGCATCGGCTCGGTGGCCTTGATGCTCTACATGATGCAGCAGGTGGCGCCGGGAAACTACCAGACCGCGCACTACGCGATTTCCACCGGCTTCATGGCGCTTTGCATGATGCTGACCGGCATGGCCAGCGGCGCGCTGCAGGCGGCCGTCGGCTACAAATGGTTTTTTATCATCGTGATGTTTGCGACAGTGCCGTCGCTACTCGTCAGCTGGCTGGCGCCGTTCCCGATCGATACGGATAAAGACTCGGTGGGGGCGTAAGCTGAATTGTTTGTGGACCGCGAGTGACACGCCCTCTGACGTTTGGCGCCCGCCGTTTCTCGGAGCCTGCGGCAGCAGTAACGAAGGTTATTTGCGAAGCGTGAAGGCTTCCTTCCAGTCCGCGCCAGGCACCCAGCGTTCGCCGCCGGCTTCGTAGGCGCCGAGGTCGGGCGCCGTCCCTTTGAATCCGTCGGTGAGGCCGGGCAGGACCGCTCCGGCGTCAATCAAGGGCGAGCCGTCGGCCGGGCAAAAATCGAAGTTCGCGGGATCCTTGAGGAAGGGCCGCACATCCTGCCCGCGCAGATTGTGGTGAATCAGCTTTGAGTCGGGACGCAAGGAATCGGAGGAATGTTTCAAGGTGAAGTTGCGACTTAGGTTGTTCACGGCTTCCGACCACTGATTCTGCATCAGCAATTGCGGCCACTGCACCGCCCAGATCTTCACGGGCTCCGCCTCGGCCGGGAGCAGTAGGTCGATTTGCGGCTTATTGGGCGTTCCGATGGCGAAGACGGTGTTGTTGAACGCCCGATGGTCCTCGCCCTTCATGATGATGCCGACCTGCCCGCAGTCCCACACCACGTTATGGTGAAAAATATTGTGACGCGATTGATCATCGGCCCGGATGCCGACCCCGCCGGCGCCGCCGCGTCCTTCATAGCCTTCCGTTTGGCAGCCATGCACCCAGTTGTAGCGCACAATGCTGCCCCGCGAAAACGGCCAGCAGCCGTAAACCAGCGAGACATCCTTGCACGCCTTGCCCCCGTCGTAGATGTGGTTCAACTCCACCACCGTTTCGGCGGCCTGATAGACGAGCAGGCTACTGCCCCCGTTGAAGAGCGTGTTGCGCCGGGCGACATTGCCAAAGGACGTCAGGTCTGAATTGTCCGTCGTCCGCTCCGTCGGAGGATACTGGATCGTATCGAACCAATTCACCCCGAGATGCGGGCTGGCCGACAGTTGCAGCGCTGGATAGATGAGCGTGCCTGACCAGTTGACGTCATGGATGATGCAATCGTCGACGACGTTGGCGTTGCCCATGACCATCAGCCCGAGATTATTCGCATGGGCCAGCGAGCAATGGCGGACGGTGTTGTGATCGCCGGTGACTTTCGTGAAGACCGACTCACGCCGCGCCTGGTCGTATTCCGTGATTGTCCGAGAAAAAGACGGGTAAAGCAGTTCGCACCCCTCGACGATGCAATCATTGCAATCTTCCAGCCGAAACGTCGCGGCAAAAAAGTCGATGCCCTTGATTTCGAGATGGTGCTGCCCGATCGCGCGAACCGCGTAATCTCGCACCTTGTAACTCACCTCAAGCGTTGACGGATCCACACCACCAGGTGCGAAAAGGTAGAGCATCCCCGTCGTCTGATCCTGAAACCACTCAGTCTCGACATCCAGCGCTTCCAGTTTTCCAAAGAGGTAGAAGTAGTCGTCGGCCCACCCCTTCGCCAGCCACGCCGGTGTCTCCCACACCGCGCGTTCGGTGATTTTCGGGTCGTAGTTGCAAAGGCCCACGAGGTCGGCGGGATATACGAGGGTGTTCGAACCGGCCTTGTGCCCGACGACGGGGCGATTCCACGTCCACCATTGGTGCGCGACATTCAAGCAAGCCATCGCACCAGTCCAATCGATGCCCGTCTCGGCCATTTCTTCATGGATTACGCTTCCGTGTCCGCTGCCCATTTCCGTTTTCGCCCAGCAACTGCGGTCGAATACCTGATCGCGCCGCATGTTGGGCCACCGCGCCTCAATCATCATTTCTCCTCCGACGAAGACCTGTTCAATGCCCTTAGGTTGCGCGATCTGATAGATGGATCCCCTGTAGCGGCTCCACTTTCCCCGAACGATCGCTCTGCCATCGAGAACCACCTCCTCCCCAGGATAGGCCTGCAGTCGCACGGGCTTGCCGGAACTGCCAGAGGACTTGAACTCGGCCGTCTCGCGATAGGTGCCACCACGAAGAAAGCAGGTGTCGCCCGGCTGTAGCCGGTCCAGAGCCAGCTGAATCGTGCGCAGTGGTTTCGCGGCCGTGCCCACACTGGCGTCATCGCCGTTTGTCGCCACGTAAAGTTCGGCGGCCTGCGGAGCAACTAGCGCGGCGGCCAAATATCCGGCAAGGCTCGCGAAAATTCGCTTTGTCGTTCGCATGTTATTTTTCTGCGGCAGTCCTGAAATGCCAAAGCTCTCCTTGGATCACCGAGCCGTCCTGCATGACCGCGTCGATCCGCCACCAATATTTCTGACCACTGGAGAGCCTGGGCAGGCGGAAGACATTGTCATCGCCCTTGAACTCGCCGAGCGCTGCGGGGCTCCGCGCGTCGGCGCCTAGCAACGTGCGGAGATGAGGGAAAGTGAACTTCACGGATTGAGGGTTGGGCATCACGGCCTCGCTTGCAGCGGAATCACCATCACATAGGTGAACTTGAGTTCTCTGCGGTTGCGAAAATCCACGTCCGCTGTTGCCGCGAAGAAGTGCGTCGGGGTCCCGTTTTGATCAAAGAGCAGTGAGGGTCGTTCGAGATTCCCCTGCTTCGTGACGGTGCCGTCATCCCATCGAACCTTGCGCGAATAGGCGACTTCGTTGCGGCGAAATTCCCAATGGATGCCGTCCAAGGACGAAGCGAAGAGTCCGCCATGCTCCTCGCCGCTAAGCGCGCCGGTCATGTCCTTCATCAGCAGATTGAACCGGGTTCCGTCGTGCCAAAAGAACGGGTCCTCCACGCTCGCGTTCATCTGGTCGAACTCGAATAGCGGACGATCCAATTTTCGTTCGAAGGGGCGGTTCCACGCCGATGCTCGCGCGATGCCGAGGCGCATGAAGTCGCCGTGGTGGGCGACGCCCTTGTAGATCACCAAGATCGATCCGTCCGACAGGACGCAGGGCGACGCATTTGTCGTCATCTTGGAATCCCATTTCCCTTCGTCCGGGTTGCGCGCGATTAGGGGCTGATCGCTGCGCTGCCATGGCCCTTCAAGGGAGTCGGAAATCAGCATACCGATTTGCTGATTCAAACGTGCCTCGACGTGTTGCGCCTCGGAAATTACGGGATTCGTCGCGTCGGGATAGGGAAAGCGGTAGGTCGTGCCGGTATAAAAGAGCAGATATTTTTTTCCGGATTTCCGAATCACTGGGTTGTGCGACATCATGCCGTCCCAGAAATCAGGCCCGCGCCGTTTGATGACGGTTTCGGCAAAATGATACGGCCCCTCAGGTTGGTCAGAAACCGCCCGAACCACCTCCGAGTTCGTTACGAAGTTGGGATAGAAACAAACGTCCTTGCTCCAGCGTGAGGCGAACATGTGGTAGCGACCATCCTCACCTTGGATCACGGAACCATCCCACAACCAGTAGTCTTCCATCCGAAATCCACCGCCCCGCAGTGCGGGCAGCATGCTGGCCGCCAGACTTATCGTTACGTCGCGCGGCGGACTTGAACTGACATCGGCAGCTTGCGCGCTCGGGGGCGCGAGAAGTAAGACCGATAAGAATATCGCGGCGCCTTTCACAAGGATAGAGAGAAAATCATGGTGTAAATGCGGCGCCGATCTGGCCGGGCACCTATTTTGCCTCGTCTAGGTGGCCGGGCTCGCGGCGACCGGGACCGGGGCGATTGGTCAGCGAGTCGCCCAAATCGGCGCGCGCCTTTTCTGCCTCCGCCTCAAGTTGCTTCACAATTTCGGGATGCCTGGAGGAGACATCGCTGGTTTCCCCAATGTCATTCGCCAGATCGAAGAGGGCGGTGCCCGCTAGCTTTCTGTCCACGTAGGTGCCCGTGACCCCGTCACGCCCGGGCTCCTGGCCGCTCATCGAACGGTAGGTATGAGGCAGCTGTAATTTCCAGCGGCCGTCGCTACTGGTGACCGCCTGGAGCTGGTTGACCTCGTAATAGAACCAATAGGCGTCGTGCGGATTTTTCGCATTGGGTTGGCGAGAGATAAGCTGCCACACGTCCAGCCCGTCGATCTTGCGGTCCGGCAATTTTGCCCCGGCCAGCTTCGCTATGGTCGGAAACAGGTCGATCGTCATCAGCATATCCCAGGTATCCGAGCCGGCGGGAATGCGGCCCGGCCAGCGCATCACACAGGGCACCCGGGTGCCGCCCTCCCAATTCGTGGTCTTGCCCTCCCGTAACGGCTTCGCGGAGCCGGCGTGGTTGCCGTAGGCGAGCCACGGGCCGTTATCCGACGTGAAGATGACCCACGTGTTGTCGTCGAGACCGTTCCGCTTGAGCGCGGAGAGGATTTCCCCAACCGACCAGTCGATTTCCTCGATCACGTCACCATAGAGCCCGCGCGCGCTTTTGCCGCGAAACTTCTCGCTCACACCCAGCGGCACGTGCGGCATGCTGTGCGCCACGTAGAGGAAAAACGGCTGCGCCTTGTTGCGTTCGATGAACCCCACCGCGCGCTCCGTATACCACGTCGTCAGGTGATTGAGATCGTCGATCGACATTTCCTCGTGGAACTTTTTCTCGCCGTCCCAGATCGCCAAGTTCGGGTACTCCCGCTTCTTGGCCGCCAACAGTGACGGCATGTTCGTGATCAAATCAGGGTGGCCCGGCCAGTAATCCGCCGAAAGCATCAGGCCAAAGAACTCGTCGAAGCCGTGGCGTTGTGGAATGAACTGCGGCGAGTCACCCAAATGCCACTTGCCGAACATCGCCGTCGCGTAGCCCTGCGACTTGAGCAGTTGCGCCAGAGTCGTTTCCTGATCGCTGATGCCGACCTTGGACTTCGGACCGAGCGCCAGGTGAATACCAACCCGATTGGAGTAACAGCCCGTGAGCAGCGACGCGCGCGAAGCGGAGCAGACGGGCTGAGCAACGTGAAAGTTCCGGAAAACCGCCCCTTCATCCGCCATGCGATCGATGTTCGGCGTCTGATAACCCTCGGCGCCGAATTTGCCGAGGTCCGCGTAGCCCTGATCATCGGTGAAAACGATCACGATGTTAGGCTTCTTATCGGCGCCGACTCCATCCGCGGCATGAAGTGCGGCCACATGGGCGAAGGACAGTGCAGCGAGGATTCCAAGAATGTGTTTCATGCGATTGACTAGGATTTCGGTGGCGACCACGTCGCCGGCTTTGGTTGCGCAACGATGAGTGCGCCGGAATCGTCGCTGCGTTTCATCTCCCCTTCGAGCAGCGCGGTTAACTCCGCGGCCTTCGATGCCAGTTCAGGTTTCTCTGCAAGGTTAGTGGTCTCCTGAGGGTCGGCTAGCAGATCGAAAAGCTGGGTCTTGTCGACTTGGGGATAACGGATGAGTTTCCACCGCGCATCGCACACCGCGCGCTGGACATCCTTGTAGGCAAACAGCATCGCACCGCGGGCCGGTTCAGTCGGATCTTTGAAGACCGACTGGAACGCGATCCCTTCGCTGCTCACGGGTCCCGCAACCCCACACAATTTTCCAATCGTGGGCAGGAGGTCGAAGAGGTAGCACATCGCATCGGTGCGTTGATCGGCCGGAATTCCGGGACCGCTGATGATCAGCGGCACGCGCACGGAATCCAACTCGTAGAGGTTTTGCTTGCCGATAAGGCCGTGACTGCCGCGCGCCACGCCGCTGTCTGCGCTGAAGACCACGATGGTGTTTTTTACGAAAGGCGACGCGTCCAACGCATCGAGCACCCGTCCGATCTGCGAATCGAGATAGGAAATGTAGCGGTAATACTCCGCGAGCATGCCCTGCACCTGCTCCGGACGACGCGGCCAGGGGAGAAGTAATTCATCGCGGATCACCATCTCGCCATTGTCCCAGGGATGCTGGGGAAGAAAGTTCGGCGGCAACGGAATCCCAGCCGGGCCGTAACGTGTCGGGAATTCCGGCGGCACGATGTGGGGATCGTGCGGGGCGTCGAACGGCAGGAACGCGAAGAACGGACCTCCCTGGTGGTCGTGGAGAAAGCGAATGGCTTCATCCGCAAAGACCTCGCACGCGTGCTTGGCCGTTGGGCGAACCGCACCGAGTTTGCCGTCCACCACGTCTCGAAGCTCCGCCATCATGGGGTTAGTCATGCCACCCACAAACATCGAGCGGGCGATCTGAAAACTGCGCACAAGTGAGGCTGCGCCGTTATGCCACTTGCCGCTGGTGAAGGTGGTGTAGCCCGCGCGCGCGAAAGCTTCAGGCCACGTCCCGGTCCGCATCAGCGTTTCGTCGATGTGAAACAGATTCTGTCCTGAAAGAAGCATGGCCCGCGACGGCACGCAGGTGGCTCCGTTGAACGAACCCTGCATGTAGGCTCGGTTAAAGGTCAGCCCCCGGTGCACAAGTCGGTCGAGATTGGGCGTTTTGATGACCGAATTGCCCAAAGCTGCAATCGTGTCCGCCCGTTGATCGTCAGCGAATAGCACGAGGATATTTGGCTTATCGACCAAGGCGGGCGCACTCGCTGCGCACAGTGCTCCGGCCGAGGCCAGCACCGCAACCGCGACGAATGTAAGGGCGCGGTGCACCTTGGCCGGCCAATCCCCCTCGACTTTACCGCACCTATTTTTTGGCGGGCGCATCGGATGCCCGTAAATCCTCGGTCGAGCCAAAGGACGCGGGATCGTCCTTGGCTGGTTCCTTCAAGACCACTCGCTGCCGAAGAACTTCCTGCATGAGCTTGGATTGCACCTCGGCATAGGCCGGGTGTCCGAAGACGCTGCGCATCTCGCCCGGGTCTTTCTCGCGATCAAACAGCTCCCAGTAGTCGACGGACGGCGAATAAAAGTGCGCCAAAGTGAAGCGGTCGGTGATCAGGCCGTAATGCGGACTGACACGATGCCAGGCAGGATACTCGTAGTAGTGGTAGTAAAAGGCCGAGCGCCAATCCGCCGGCGTGGCGCCCGCCAGCACGGGCACGAGGCTGCGCCCCTGCATCCGCTCTGGAATCGTGGCGCCTGCGACCTGCAAAAACGTCTCCGCTAGGTCGAGGTTGGATACCAGATCCTGATTCACACTTCCCGGGCGGACCGTTCCCGGCCAGCGGACCAGTAGTGGCGTCCGCGCGGACTCCTGAAAAATCCAGCGCTTGTCGAACCATCCATGCTCGCCGAGGAAGAAGCCCTGGTCGGACGAGTAAATGACGATGGTGTTGGCGGCGAGTCCGGTGTCATCGAGGTATTTCAGGATTCGACCGACGTTGTCATCAACGCCTTTGATGCAACCGAGATAGTCGTGCATGTAGCGGTTGTATTTCCACTCCGTCAGCGCTCGGCCGGAAAGATTCTGATTCAGGAATGTCTCGTTACGCGGAACGTAATACTGATCCCACGCCTTTCGCTGCTCCGGTGAAAGATCGGGCGGAGCGACCAGCTTGCAGTCCTCCTTCATCCGCATTGTCTGGGCGATCGTCATGTCCTGGTCATGCTCGGCGAGCCCGCGGCCCGTGTAGTCGTCGAACAGACTTTCCGGCTGCGGATAGACTCGGTCACGGTCGAAATCTAAATCGCGCAAGGCCGGCTCCCATTCCCGGTGCGGAGCCTTGTTCCAGCAGAGGAGCATGAACGGTTTGGCCGGATCGCGCTGCTTCAACCAATTCAACGAGAGATCGGTGATGATGTCGGTCACGTAACCTGGATGAGTCACAGGTTGGCCATCGCTAATCATCGGCGGATTGTAGTATCGGCCCTGGCCCGGCAGAATTTCCCAGTGATCAAAACCTGTCGGGTCGGTTTCCAGATGCCACTTACCAATCATCGCGGTCTGGTAGCCGACGCCTTGCAGCAGCTTCGGAAAAGTAATCTGCGAACCGTCAAAGCGACAATTGGTGTTGTTGTAAAATCCGTTAATGTGACTGTAGGTGCCCGTGAGCGTGGAGGCGCGGCTTGGCCCGCAGAGCGCGTTGTTCACGAGGCATCGATCGAAACGCATCCCCTCTTTTGCCAGTCGGTCGATGTTCGGCGTCTGAATGAGCTGGCGCGATTCGGCATACGCGCTCACCGCCTGCCACGCGTGGTCGTCCGACATGATGAACAATATGTTCGGTTGCGCCGATTGGGAGGCGCCAACCGCCGCCAGCACCGACGCCACGGCGCATCCAGCGGTCCACAACTTGATAATCGCGTTGATTGCGCGCGTCCGGCTCAGAAAATTGCGTTTGGTGTTCATGTGTCTTCCGAAAATAAAAACCTCGTGGTCGGTCACACCGATCATCCACGAGGTGTCCCCAAATTACGATGGGGACATTTCTACCACATGAGGGTATTCGTGACTATGAACGAGCGGGGTTCGACGATGCGCCAAGCATAGTTCTGCTGCACATTGTTGCTGCTGGCGAGTTCGTCGGCCCGAATCGGGGTCGGTTTGTGGTCATCGAGCAAATTACGGACGTTCAGCTGAATCTTCCACGTGATACGATCACGGTAGATTTTCCGATGGTAGCCAAACATGAGGCCCGTATCAAACACCTCCGCCCCCTTGAATGGATGCGCGATGTCAGGGACTCGGCCGACGGCGTCCAACGAGGGATAACCAACTATCGAAGGGCTCATCCAACTAAAGTAACCGCCGACGTTGATCCCCTTCAGCGAACCCTTGGTAAAATCATAGTTACTGACTCCACTAAATTTCCATTTGCGCAGTTCCGACGAGGCAAATCCATTCTGCGCCTGGAGGACGGACATAGTGATGTCGTCATTCGCAATAACCGTCGAAACCGGCACGACACCGGAGGTCGCCGAGCCGGTCACCAAAACGTTGGCGAACTGCAGGGCCGTAGCGCGATTGTCCGCGACATATTTGAAGGCACTTGGCGCGATATTGGACAGAACCGTATTGTTCTTACTGCCCATGAACGAAATCCGCCAGCTCCGGGTCGGATTATAGGTGGCGGAAAATTCCAGGCCCTTTGCGTCAACGTCCTGAGTATCAGCGTTAACAAAAGCCACGCGCGAGCTGTAGCTTGGATTGGTAACCGCGATCGCGTTCCAAATGGCATTGTAGTCCAGCAGCATAGTGCTGAGGGCCGCCGGAAACGCCCGGGCATTTGTTTGGCCGCTCTTGAACTGGCTCACCTTCAGGTCGAGTTTGCCATGAAATAGCGAGAGGTTGATGCCGTAGTCCTTGGTTTTGCCCGAAGCATTCGGAATAATGTTCTGCTGAAAATTCAAGACGGCGTCGCTAGGGCTGAAATTTGTGGAAGTGTTGTAGGTCAGCGACAGCGCATCCAACCAACCTAGATTTTTCACGACATGGAGAACTGCACCGTATGAATGAGTGGCCTCGCGCACACCGGAACTGACGGGGTTTTTAATCCTAGGCAGCCGACCGGTCCGCCAGGAGACCCAGGAGCCATCTGGATTTTTGAGCCATGCAGCCGGCGTGACATCCCAAACATCTTGCGTATCGATTCGGTAGCCCGCGGTGGTCACCAGGCGATCTGCGAACCAGAAACTTTGTGCGGCGCCCATGTAGACGTTCTGCAAGGCCCGCGTATCGGTTCCCGCCCGAATCGGTAGATACTTGGCCGTTACTCCGGGAATCTTCGAGAGGTAACTTTCGTAATCCATGAGGTCAAAAGCAGTGCCTGAGGCAAGGTTGCCCTTCTTGGGGTCGAAGTAGTAGCGCGGCGTGATCGCATTAGTGGTGTCCACAATACTGCTGCTGAACCCCGGCAACGGAGTCACATTCTGGAGACGAGTGGCGTCGGTGTATCGAATACCGTCATCACGTTCGGCCATTCCGGCGATCATGTGACGTCCGGCGAAGCGGTTGAATTTGGTCAGGTCGAGGTTGTAGGTAAGGGTTCCGCGCAGCGTATTATTCGTGTAGAGAAAATCCTGCAAATTGGCGCCACCAAGAGTGAAATATTTGCCTACGTTGGGATTGGGCGCACCGCCCGGCAGGGTCGTGTTGGCATCGACAAAAACGGGATTGCCGCCAGTGGTCCCGATATATTTTTGATGGTGACTTTCAAAGTAGGCCACCTGCGCATACAGATTCTCTCCCAGCTTTTGCTCTACCGAAAGATCACCAATCCAGAATTTTCGCTTATCAATTCGGGCGTTTCCCACGTTCAAACTGTCGTCGATGAAACCGAACGGAACCGCCATATTGCTATGGTTGGTCACACCCATCGTGAACGATGAGCCGATGGCGAAATTCTTGAAGTTAACGGCAGTGGGCGAAGCGGAATCCAAGATGACTCCAACCACATTGGCCCCTGAGGCGTTGGCCAGCCCCGCACTAATTGTGCCTGGGCCAACCGTGGGGCTATAGGGGGTTGTTGGCTGGCCAAGAGCGTCCCACCTGTTGATTCGAGAGATGTTGAGCGCGGGGAACGGCTGGTTGCGGTGATAGTTGGCCCGCTCTATGTTGGCGTTAATCGTCGTATTCTTGAAAGGCTTCCACTGAAGCGCGGCATACAGCCGTTTTTGATCCAAGTATTGTGGCTTGCGATAGCCAGTTAGCTCTTCGTCCAGCAGGTTAACCCGGAACGCCAGCTTGTTCTTATTCAGAATCTTGTTGATCGCATATTCCGCACGAAAGGTGCCGTAGTTGTCTATTCTGTGGAGCACCCGGCTGGAATCTTTGTAGAGCGTGGCCGATTCCGTCTGAAAGTTGATGAGACCAGCAGGATTTGCGCTGCCAAATAGGATGGAATTGGCGCCGGCCGATAAAGTGATACGGTCCGTGTTGTAGCCGTCCGAGGGAGGCATGTATTCCCCGACCGCTGAGGTGAAGAAGTTGCGGCCGATCGATTCGGTAAATATACCCCGGATCTGGAATCGCTGCGCCCGGAACGGGCCGGAGCCGTCGCCCAAGGCCACCTGACTGGTCTCCTTCTCCGTGCTTGGCAGGAAATTTGCCAAGTCCATCACGTTGGAAATGCCGAGATCGTTGATGAAATCCTTGGAAATCTCCGTGATGGACGCACCGACGTCACCGACATCCGATCGCAGGCGCGTTCCCGCCATCGTGTCCTTAACTCGGTAACCCGTGCCTTCGGTGGCAGTGACACTAAACGGCGAGAGTTCCACGACCTCGTCCGGCGCGTTAGCCGTGGGGCTTGGGGCTGGAACCTGCTGGGCATGGGCGACGAACGGTGAGAAGAGGAGGAATGCGAACAGGGCGGGTTTCGCAACTCTGGTCGTATTGCGATCAAGCTGAGAGGAGCGTGGGGATCCAAGGGCGTGATTCATGGTTGGGTGACTGTTAATGCTGAGGGATTGTGGCGACGCGAGATTTGAGGGAATGCCGGTGCTGGACTGGCCGACGCGGGGTTTGAGGTTAACCGGAGAATGTTTGGACGGGCGCGTCACTCCGGTCGCGGAGAAAACGCGGGTTTACGCATAGTTTAGGGCGATAGTTTAGTGGGCATGCTGGCCGGTCAGTGCGGTCGCCGCTGCGCAATTTTACTCCCTCGCAGCAACCGAGGTTGCGGGCCAATTGCGCCGCAAATCACCTCGTGGTCTGCCATCCAATCGCCTTGAGCATCGGTGCGATTTCCGGATTGGCCATGAACATGCGCCAGCACAGGCCCGTGCGATAGTTCTCAATCATGCAGACGATGGGTCCCTGATTGATGGCGATGTAGGATCGGGCGAACCAGTCGCGGTCAAGATTGAAGGCATCATAGAATCCGAACGCGCCCCATAGACGGGGACCGAGGGTGTGATAGTAGTATTTGAGCGCCGCGATCGATGCCTCCGGCGTGTAGGGCATGGCGCTCAGCGCGGCCGTCGGTGCCACGGTGCCGGTGTCGCGGTCAGGTGCACTGGCGGCATAACGGTCGGGACCATCACTCGCCGTCAGCCCCCAGACCAGCGGTCCATAGCCCTTGTGCCCCTTGGGATTGGCGATGGCGTAGGCGTGGTGAACCAGCGAAATGTTGCGATTGTTCTCAAAATAGTCGCAGAAACGGTCGCGTTTGTTCCGGGGATCAAAGCCGAGGAAGGAATAGTGCGTGAAAAAGAGCGGACCGCCCATCGGCCGCCCTACCCATTGACTGATGCCAAAGCTGGTGCTCTCGCTGGCGTACTGCGCACTCGCGGCCCAACCCTCGTAATAGCATTCCGGCGGGATGGCATGCGTCGGGGACGCGATCGCCAGGAGATACGTGATCATGCACTCGTTGAACCGCCCGCCGATCGCGAGGTTCTTCTTCCAGCCGTGTCTCGGTGACCAGTGCCAGTACAGCTTGCGGCTGCCGGGCGACTGCAGAAACCAATCCCACTCCACCCCACGCCACAGCTCCGTAACTCGGCGCCGGATCTCCACCTCCGTGGGGTCGTGGCGGTCGAAATACTGTCGCACCGTCAGCATCCCCTGCATCAAAAACGAAGTCTCAACCAGGTCGGCGCCATCGTCGAATTTCGCGACGGAGAAGGGAATCAGCTGGCCCGTTGCGCCGTTCAGCCAATGAGGCCAAGCTCCATGGAAACGCTCGGCCTTCTCCTGCAGGAACGTAACCATGCGGAGCACCCGGGCGGCGGCCTGCTCCCGAGTCACAAAGCAGCGCTCCGCGCCGACCATGATGACCATGAGGCCGAAACCCGTCCCGCCGGTGGTGACGCGATCCCCAGCGTGGTTTCGTTCGCGCGCTAATCCGCTGATCGGGTGACCGTAATCCCAGAAGTATCGAAACGTGGCCTCCTGCACCGATGTCAGCAGTTCGTCGTCGCTCATCTTTCGCGTCCGGGCGGAGACGACCGGCGAATCTCCGGCGTCCGGGACGGCGCGCCCAGCAACCGGGACGACGCGGTAGAAATACGTCCTGTCGTTACTGCCGATAAAATCGCTGTAAATATGCGGGACGTGCGGTCTGGCGTTCATTTTTTGGAACGTCCCGCTTCCATCCACAGAGCGAAAAATATCGTAACCCGCCACCTCCCGCGTCTCCGCCGGCGTCCATTTCAGATCGATCCGGCTGTCGTGTCCGGTTGCGATCAACCCCTGAACGCCTGCGGCCAGGCTGGTGAAGCCGCAGACCAAGTGCGTCAGAAGCAGGGTGACTACTGAGCGCCTGGCGATTCGAGCATGGCATCGCTGTCGAGATGCCCCTCGGCGGGAATAGACCCACGAGCAGTTTGCCGATCCCAGGAAGCTACCAGACGATGCAGGTAACAATGCCGTGAGAGGATACATCGGCCTCGCTTGCGGTTACTCTTTTTGCTTCTGCCCTTTTCTCTTGGCGTTCGCGGGCCTGACCATGCCTTCACCGTCCTCGAATTCGGGCGGGGCGGAAATCGCCGGCGCGGGGCCTCCCCGCAGCAGATGAGATTCCCATTCCGACACGATCTGCTGCCATTGGGCCAACGTCCGGGTAGGATACTTTGCCAGCCAGCCGCTGTTTCGGAAGGCTTGGGTTACGCCGGTGTCGCCGACTGCCGCCTGCCATTTTTCCAGCTCCGAGCGCAGTTCCCGCAGCGTGGCCGCATAAGCCGGATCATTGGCCAGATTGTGGAGTTCATGTGGGTCGGACCGCAGGTCATACAATTCCTCCGGTGGCTTGGTCGACTGCATGAAGGCATCCTGCTCAGGCGAGAGCTTGCCCTGCAGATGGAGCACGTTGAGCACCGCGAGGCCTGGATAGGCACGTTCCTTGTAGTCGTTAAACTGGCAGTACGCACGCTCGGGCATCAGGTTCAGGATGTATTTGAAATTCCGCGAGCGAATCGCGCGCATCGCGTCATGGGTCGAATCCATCTTGTCCCGTCCTGCGAAAATGTACTGGCGCGGGGTGGCGCCCGGGGCGAGGAGGTCGCGCCCTTGGATCGTCCTGGGAATCGGCAACCCGGCAATCGCGAGCATGGTGGGCAGAATATCGACGTTCGATACGAGTTCATCGCTGGCGGTGGCGGGTTTGGCCCGGGCCGGCCATTTGATGATCAGCGGGATGTGGAGTCCGTCATCATAGAGAAATTGCTTCGCTCGCGGCAGCGCCACGCCGTGGTCAGCGGTGACGATGATGGCGGTATTGTCATAAATACCTTCCCGCTTCAGTCGCGCGATAATTTCCCCCATGGATTGGTCAGACAACTGGGCGCTCTCCAGCGCGAGCGCCCAGTCTTTACGGGTCAACGGCGTGTCGGGATACCAAGGTGGCAGGGTGACCTTGGCCGGGTCGATAGGGTGGCTGGGGTCGGATCGCCAAGCGCGATGGGTTCGGATGAGCGTCAGATGCGCAAACCACGGCTGGCCGGGCTGGCCCTTGCTCCAATCATCCGCCTGGTACGACGGCGATTGGTTGAAGTCGAAGTTCACGTCGATTTTGGCAGAGTACCCGCAGCCCAGGGCAGTGAAATAACCGGCGTCACGGAAAATATCTGACACCGACTTCACTCCTGCTGGCAGTTTGGGTTTCGGGGAGGCCGTGCGATGCTGCTCCGCGTGAGTGGTGTACTGGCTCATGCCGGTCATGAGCGAGGAACGGCCGGTTGAGCAGACCGGTGCGCTGGTGAAGCAATAGTCGTAACGGCGTCCCTCCGCGGCCAATCGGTCGAGGTGGGGAGTATGCATCACTTTCTCTCCATAACAGCCGAGGAACGGGCCCCAATCTTCGAGGATGACGAACAGGACGTTGGGCCTTGGTGTCAGCGCCTTGGCGGTCGCGGCGGCGGCGTGGATGTGCGGAATGACAAGAGCGATCAAGGCAGCAAACCGCCCAAGCCTCTTGCTGGCAATGCCGGCTGGAAGTGATTGGTGGTGCA
>Ga0209829_10000593_pt1 | contig 32183 bp, 28 predicted proteins | sample C_140205_EF_Meta_FD_187311 | JGI IMG/M metagenome (GOLD analysis project Ga0209829, IMG submission 187311) | Freshwater microbial communities from Lake Croche, Canada to study carbon cycling - C_140205_EF_MetaG (SPAdes) (version 2) | ecosystem: Environmental > Aquatic > Freshwater > Lake... | reverse complement strand
CGCGAACTAAGTTTGAAGCGCGTTGAAAAATAAAATAGCTAAATAAAAAAAGGGGAACTAGTATTTGTAAAATCCTTCTCCAGTTTTAACACCTAATTTTCCTGCAGCTACCATTTGGATTAGTAATGGGCAGGGGGCATATTTGGTATCCTTAAATCCTTCTTGCATAATACTTAAAATATTTTTACAAACATCTAAGCCAATATAATCGGCCAATTGCAAGGGGCCCATGGGATGGGCCATACCTAATTTCATTATTTGATCAATCGTTGCAGCATCACTGACTCCTTCTGAGAAAGCATAGATGGCTTCGTTGATCATGGGCATTAAAATTCGGTTGGCAATAAATCCCGGAAAATCTTTTACAATACATGGAATTTTATCCAAGACCTTGGTCAATGCTACAATAGTTTCAGTGACTTCATTGTCAGTAGCCGCACCATTGATAATTTCTACAAGTTTCATCACCGGTACTGGATTCATAAAATGCATGCCAATGACTTTGCCTGGACGTTGCGTGGCAGCAGCCAATTCGGCGATAGAAATAGAAGAGGTATTACTGGCTAGAATACAAGCTGCTGGCGCATATTGATCCATTGCTGAAAAAATTGTTTTTTTGATAGCGCTATTTTCTGTGGCCGCTTCAATGACCAAGTCGGCTTCCTTTACCCCTAAATTGATTGCAGTGAAAGATTGGATATTATGAAGGGTACTTATTTTTTCTGCTTCCGTAATAATGCCTTTTATAATTTGTCTATCTAAGTTTTTTGCAATGGTCAATAGGGCTTTCTCTAATGCAGCCAATTGGGAGTCTATTAAATTTACTTTAAAACCTTTTTGAGCCAATACATGTGCAATGCCATTGCCCATCGTGCCTGCGCCTATTACAGAAATATTTTTCATGGAGCCATTATTTTCTTGATTTGTAGTCTCCTCTTTTCCAAGAATTAATAAAGGATCTCCAAGCACTTGGATTTAAAATATTCATTGGGGGTAACTGACCTGAGTAATAATATTTAGCAGCTTGTTGCGTTAAAGAGGCTCCTACTGCTTCTTTTCCGTCGTAGGGTAAGCTAGACAAGATCACTCTTTTCTGACTCATGCTTGTATTTTTTCTTGCTGTTTCATACAAGTCATCATCTACTTTAGCGCTTACAAAATCTCTTTCAAATTGAGCACGCGTAGGTCTGGGTTTTAAAATGGTGGCAGGTAAAAAATTAGTATCGTTGACCAGCAATTGTATGACACTGTATTGGTTGCCTTCCAATTTAGCAGGTATAAGAATGGTTCTATCTTTAAATCCAACACAAGAAAAAGTAATATGCTCTCCCTTATTCACCGCAATAGAAAATACGCCGTCATTATTGGTAATGGTACCTCTTCCTTTTTTATCTACCACTACACTGGCAAAGGGGACTGCTTTTAAACTATCTGCAGTCATAATAACACCATACAATTGTACCACAGAGTCTCTGTAAATATCTACATTCTGAGCATTGGCTGTTTGGTTTTTTAGACCTATCAAAGCAATCGCAGTAATTAAAATAATCTTTCTCATGTAGCTACAAAATTAAGTCTCCTTGTTTAAATATACCAACACAATTTTTTTGTCGAAATAGGTAGTTTTTAAGGCAAAAACCTATATTCTGCCTTCTAAAACAGCAAAATAAGTGCAATGAGCGTTAACTTTGCATGGATCTATTTTATTTAACAAAAACTTTCAAAATGACCGAGGCGGAAATATTAAAAGCATTGAGCAATGTACAGGAGCCAGATTTAGGCAAAGACTTGGTAACGCTCAATATGATCAAGGACTTAAAAGTCGAGGGTAATGAAGTAAGTTTTACCATTGTGCTTACCACACCTGCTTGTCCAATGAAAGATTTGATGAAAAATGCTTGTGAAAATGCCATCAAATTACTAGTGAATAAAGCGGCCATTATTAAAGTTGATTTTACTTCCAATACCAGTAGTTTAAGAAAGGATGAAAAAACTGTTTTAGCAAAAGTTAAAAATATCATAGCGGTAGTGAGTGGAAAAGGGGGCGTGGGCAAAAGTACTATTTCTGCAAACTTGGCCTTGGCCTTGGCAGAAGGTGGTGCCAAAGTAGGCTTGATGGACGCAGACATCTATGGGCCAAGTGTTCCTATTATGTTTGGTGTAAGAGGGCAAAGACCAATGATGAAGGATGAAGAGGGCAAAGGGATTATTTTACCATTAGAAAAATTTGGAATCAAATTGATGAGCATAGGTTTGTTGGTAGATGAAAAAGATGCCGTGGTTTGGAGAGGGCCAATGGCTTCGAGTGCCATTAGACAATTCATCACAGATGTGGATTGGGGAGAATTGGATTACTTAGTGATTGATATGCCCCCGGGCACCGGAGACATTCATTTGACCATTATGCAAACTGTTCCTGTAACAGGCGTTGTAATTGTTACTACTCCACAAACAGTTGCCTTAGCGGATGCTAAAAAGGCCATTGCGATGTTTGGACAAGCCAATATCCAAGTGCCTGTGATTGGCCTAATAGAAAACATGGCTTATTTCACCCCAGCAGAATTACCTAATAATAAATATTATTTATTTGGTAAAGAAGGAGGAAAAAATTTAGCGTCTGAATATGATTTAGCTTTCTTAGGAGAAATTCCTCTAGTACAATCTATTAGAGAAGGTGGAGATGAAGGGGTACCGGCCATGGTGGGAACTGAAGAGGCCGCTAAAAATGCATTAAGGGCTGTTGTTTCCAATGCAGTTAGACAAATTGCCATTAGAAATGCAAATATTCCAAAAACAGAAACTATTTCAGTTGCTTAATATGTCTAATAAAATTATCATTGCCATTGACGGCTATTCTTCTTGTGGTAAAAGTACTTTAGCAAAAGCCTTGGCGGCTCAATTGGAATATGTATTTATTGACACGGGTGCCATGTATCGTGCAGTGGCACTTTATTTTTTAAGGAACAAAATTGCTTTTGATGATGCAACAGCCATTGTAGATGCTTTGAAAAAAATTAGTTTAAACTTTAATTATAACGCGACCAGTTTAAAATCTGACATGATTTTGAACAATGAAAATGTAGAAGCCGAGATTAGAGAAATGGCCGTAAGTCAAAAAGTAAGTGAAGTAGCCGCCATAGGTGCCGTAAGAGATTTTGCCGTGGCGCAACAACAAGCCATGGGTCAAAAAAAAGGTATAGTCATGGATGGTAGAGACATTGGTACCGTGGTTTTCCCCAATGCCGAACTTAAAATATTTGTTACCGCCGATCCGGCAATTAGAGTAGAAAGACGTTTTTTAGAATTACAAAAAACTAACCCATCTATTAGTAAAGAAGCTATTGCTGATAATTTGCAACACCGAGATTTATTAGATACGACAAGAGAAAGAAGTCCATTGAAACAAGCCACGGATGCTAAAGTATTGGATAATTCAAACATGAATAGGGAAGAACAATTTGCCTTGGCTTTAGCTTGGGCAATGGAAAAAATAAATCAGGTAGCTAGTTAATTTTTATTTAGGAAATCCATTCAGCACTTACTGCTTCCAGCTCAGCTTCTAATCCATAAATGCTTACAATTTTTTTAATTGTTGCTTCCACTACGGTATCTGGACAGCTGGCTCCACTAGTCATAAGAATAGAGAGGGGCGTTTTATCAGGCAAAAAATTAGTCACTAAATCGGACTTTTTAGTTTTCCAATTGTTACGAATAATTTGTTGCGCATTTATAATTTTATTAGCATCGTCAATAAAATAAGTAGGCAAATGCTTTTCGCAGAGTTCAACCAAATGAGAGCTATTGCTACTGTTCTTTCCACCCATCACAATGGCTAAGTCGGCGGGTTGTTCCAAAAGGCCAATCACTGCAGATTGATTGTCATTGGTGGCATAACATAAGGTATCTCTGGTATCTGCAAAATGTTGACTTAGGTTTTCTTTCCCAAATTTATTTTGAATGATGTTTTTTAAATAATCAGAAATAGCCTGTGTGTCCGAAGCCAATTGAGTGGTTTGATTGATGACGCCAATTTTTTCAAAATGAATGCTTGGATCAAAAATACTATTGAATCTATTTTTAAAAAAAACGCTGAACTCACTAAGCGGTAATTCGCCTAAAATAAACTTGCCTAAGACAATGGCTTCTTCCATGTCGTTGACAATTAGGGTAGGTGTTTTGTCTGCTGCATGAGAAAAAGTAGCCCTGGTTTCTTCATGTTTGGGTTTGCCATGAATGATGATGGTAAATCCTTTTTTTGCAATTTGATCTCCTCGGTTCCAAACTTTTTCAACAAAGGGGCAAGTGGTATTGTACTTTTGAATTTCAATTCCAATTTTATTGATCTTGGCTTCCAATTCCAAAGTGGTCCCAAAGGCAGGTATGATGACCACATCCTCTTTGTTTAAAATAGACAAAGAAATTATTTCATTGCCATTGGTATCTTGTAAAAACTGTACACCCTTTTTCAATAAATCTTCATTTACTTGAGGGTTGTGAATCATTTCACTGAGTAGGAATATTCTTTTCCCAATGTTTTCTTCAATGGTTTTATAGGCAATGTCAATGGCATTTTCTACCCCATAACAAAAACCAAAATGACGCGCCAAATAAAATTTTACTTTTCCTAAATCAATTAAGGAGGGGCTAAAATCTTTTTTTAATTTATCTTCTTCTTTCCTTTTTTGTTTAATCGCAGTAATCAAATTGCTACGATAGCCAGAAGGAACCTCAAAATGCTTCATCTTTTTACTTTTTGCGTATTACTGCTACAAAAATACATGCTTCCCTTGTTTTTACCCTATTTTTTGGGCATTCTTAGTATAATTCTACAGATACTCCCTACGACAACTTATCTTTGCGCCATGAATTACGTTTCTGTTGAAGGTTTGACCAAAAGTTATGGCATTTATCCCTTGTTTAAAGGCATTAGTTTTAATATCAATGAAGGGGACCGTATTGCCTTAATTGCCAGAAATGGGGTAGGCAAAACCACGCTTTTGCGCATTTTGGCTGGAAAAGAAGTGCCAGATGCAGGAACTGCTAAAATTCACAAAGATGTTCATTTGGTTTTGTTTGAACAAGATCCTCAGTTTATTGAATCTGCCAGCATCACACAAAATTTATTCAATCAGGATCACCCCGTGATGAAAGCCATTAGCAATTATGAAATGGCCATGGAATCAGAAGATGAAAATCTGATTACAGATGCCATTATGGAAATGGAAGAGCGCAGCGCTTGGGATTTTGAGTCTAAGGTGAAAACCATTTTAACGCAATTGAATATCCATCATTTAGAGCAACCCGTTTCTAAATTGAGTGGAGGACAAAGAAAACGCGTTTCATTGGCTAAAACATTAATTCAAATTGGATTCGAACCAAAACATGTTTTGTTGTTGATGGATGAGCCAACGAATCATTTGGATTTAAACATGATTGAGTGGTTAGAAAACTATTTAGCCCAGGAAAAAGTCACTTTGTTATTAGTATCGCATGATCGATATTTTTTAGAATCGGTGACCGATGAGATTTGGGAATTAGAAAGAGAAAATTTATATTCCTATAAAGGGGATTATGAAAATTATTTAGAAAAAAAAGCTGCCCGAATAGAGTCTGAATTAGCCAGTATTGACAAGGCAAAAAATACCTTTAGAAAAGAATTGGAATGGATGCGTAAACAGCCCAAGGCAAGAACTACTAAAAGTAAAAGCAGACAGGATAATTTTTATGAGGTAGAGGCAAAGGCCAAGCAAAAAATTGATGAAACCAATTTACAGTTGGACATGAAAATGACCAGGCTGGGCGGTAAAATTATTGAAGCCAAGAAAGTATATAAATCCTATGGAGACACCGTGGTCTTGAAAGGTTTTGATTATACTTTTAGTAAAGGAGAGCGTATTGGTATTGTAGGAAAAAATGGTGTCGGTAAAAGTACTTTTTTACAAATATTGCAAGGCCTAACACAGCCAGACAGTGGAAAAATTAATGTAGGGGATACCATTGTGTTTGGGCATTTTTCCCAAGAAGGCTTGGTGTATAAAAAAGACATGCGGGTGATTGAATATCTGAAAACCTATGCAGAAAATTTTCCGTTGGCAAGCGGTGGATCCTTGAGTGCTGCCCAGTTTTTAGAATTATTTTTATTTACGCCAGATAAACAATACACTTACTTAAGTGCTTTAAGTGGTGGTGAGAAAAAAAGGTTGCAATTATTAACCATCTTATTTAAGAATCCCAATTTTTTAATATTGGATGAACCTACCAACGACTTAGACTTGCCTACCTTGGCAGTTTTAGAGCAATTCTTAATTGATTTTGCTGGCTGTGTTTTATTGGTATCACATGACCGTTACTTTATGGATAAATTGGTGGATCACTTATTTATATTTGAAGGAGATGGAGTGATTAGAGATTATCCAGGCAATTATACTCAATTTAGAATCTTAGAAAAAAGCAAACAAAGCTATGCCTCTTTGAGTTCTGATATTACTACACATACTTTGCCAGTCAAAGAACTAGCAGCCATTGCTCCTGCGGAGAAAAAACAGACAGAAAAAGCAGCTTCAGAGAAAATGACTTATAAGGAAAAATTAGAATTGGACACCTTAACCAAGACCATTCCTGATTTAGAAAAGAAAAAAGAAGTTTTGTTGGTTCAATTGAATGAGCCCAATTTGGATTATAATTTAATTACCTCCATTAGTGAGGATTTATCAAAAGTCAATCTTGCTTTAGAAACGGCAGAAATAAGATGGCTTGAATTGAGCGAGAAAGCAATTGGATAAAAAATGAGGCCTGGGTCTTTAGAAAATGAGGCCTAAGTATTTTTACATGTAATTTTATTGTCAATAAATTGTAGATGAATTAAAACTACATATTTATGAAACCAATTGAAAGACTTCATGTCTATTTGCAATTCAGGACCATTTCTCCCCATTCCTTTGAGAAAAAAATAGGCCTATCCAATGGGTATTTTTCCAAGCAATTAAGAAATCTAGGCTCCATTGGCTCTGACATCTTAATCAAGATAGATAATCAGTATGCAGAATTAAACATTCTTTGGGTATTGACTGGTCAAGGGGAGATGCTTTCGCCTAGCTTGGAAAACAACAATACCATCCCATTGACGCAAGTGGATGAGTATTTAACTAAGTATGAAGTAGAGAATAAAAAAATGAAACTCTTGGAATCAGACTTGGAGAAGCTGACTGTGGTTTTAAAAGATAAAGACAAAATTATTTCATTGTATGAAGTAATCGCCAATAATAAATCTGGGTTAGCACCAGAAAAGTTTGAAGATTCAACTGGCTCCTTTGGTTAATAAATAGGCTGCATAAAAAAAGGAGCTACTAGATGGGTAGCTCCTTTTTAGGATGACTTCAAGTTAAAATTTATTCCGCATATGAGGCAACAGGTTCACAAGTGCAAACCAGATTTCTATCGCCATGTGTATTATTCACTCTTGCCACTGTAGGCCAGAATTTATTTTGTTGCACATAATATAATGGAAAGGCTGCTTCTTGTCTTGTATAAGCATGCTTCCATTCATCTGCACAAATTACTTTCTGCGTATGAGGTGCATTTTTTAAAGGGTTATCAAGTTTATCTGATAGCCCTTTTTCAATAGCTGTAATTTCATCATGAATAGAAATTAACGCATCGCAGAAACGATCTAGTTCTGCTTTGTCCTCACTTTCTGTAGGTTCAATCATAATGGTACCTGCAACTGGAAAGCTCATGGTAGGAGCATGAAAGCCATAATCTATTAAACGCTTGGCTACATCCTCTGCTTCAATACCCGCAGTGGCTTTAAAAGGTCGAAGGTCAATGATAAATTCGTGTGCGCAACTGCCATTTTTTCCTGCATACAATATGGTGTAATTTTTTTCTAAACGTGATTTCATATAATTCGCATTTAAAATGGCATAGGCAGTAGCTAATTCCAAGCCAGTAGCGCCTAGCATTTTGATATAAGCGTAGCTAATTAATAAAATACTAGCAGATCCCATGGGAGCAGCACTCACTGCACCCATTTTGTTTTTATTATAAATATGTCCTGGTAAGAAAGGAGCCAGTTTATCATTCACACAAATTGGTCCCATGCCGGGGCCACCGCCACCATGAGGGATAGCAAATGTTTTGTGTAAATTCAAATGACAAACATCGGCACCAATGGCTCCTGGACTCGTTAAACCTACTTGTGCATTCATGTTGGCACCATCCATATATACGAGACCACCTAGTGTATGAATATGATCACAGATATCAATAACGGTCTCTTCGAAAACGCCATGGGTAGAAGGGTAAGTAATCATGAGTCCGCCTAGGTTGTCCTTATGTAGGTTTGCTTTTTCTAGTAAATCTTTCATATCAATATTACCAGCGGCATCACAAGCCACTACAATTACTTTAAAGCCAGCCATCACTGCACTTGCAGGGTTGGTACCATGTGCACTAATTGGAATGAGTACAATATTTCTATGGGCTTGCTTATAATGTTCGTGGTAAGCACGAATAGTTAATAAACCTGCGTATTCCCCTTGTGCACCACTATTGGGTTGTAAGCTACATGCGGTGAAGCCAGTAGTTTCACATAAGTAGGCACTTAATTCTGTGGCCATTTCTTGATAACCTAAAGTTTGACTACTTGGTGCAAAAGGGTGCATGGTGCTAAATGCAGGCCAGCTTACTGGAATCATTTCAGTAGCAGCATTTAATTTCATCGTACAACTTCCTAGGCTAATCATACTTGTGTTTAAAGACAAGTCTTTATTTTCCAATTGTTTGATATAGCGCATCATTTGTGTTTCACTATGATGCGAATTAAATACTGGATGTTGTAAATAAGAAGAACTACGAACAAGAGAGGTTGGTATAGAAGCGGCACTTGCTGCCTTGCCACTTGCTTTTTTACCCGTTATTTTTTCAAATAAGCCAACCACTTTTTCTATATCGCTTAAAGAAATGGTTTCGTCAATGGTAATGCTAATCGTATGATCGTTTTTGCCATCATTGAAATAACGGAAATTGATATCAGCAGCTAAGGCTTCTTTTTGTAAAGCAGCGATATCAAATCCAGTTAGATGTAAAGTATCGAAATAAAATTTATTTGCTTGAGTAATTCCTAGGCTCGTTAATTGCGCTTCTACATTTTGCGCTAAGCCATGAATTTTTTGTGCAATTTTTTTCAAACCTACTGGCCCATGATAAATAGTATACATCACTGCCATATTCGCAAGCAAGGCTTGTGCCGTACAAATATTGGAAGTGGCTTTTTCTCTTTTAATATGCTGCTCTCTTGTTTGTAATGCCATTCTTAAAGCTCTATTACCTTGGGCATCGATACTTACGCCAATTAATCTTCCTGGCATACCTCTTTTAAATTCATCCTTGGTGGCGAAGTAGGCAGCATGTGGTCCGCCAAATCCCATGGGTACGCCAAATTGTTGTGTATTACCTACCGCTACATCTGCATTTAATTCACCTGGGCTTTTTAATAAAGTAAGCGACATAATATCGGCTACTAATATAACCAAGCCACCTGCTTGATGCACTTGGTCAATAAAACTTGTATAGTCTTCAATGCTTCCTGTATTGTTTGGATACTGTAAGATGGCACCGAAATAAGTGTTGTCAATTTTTGCAGTTTGATAATTTCCTTCTTCCACTTGAATATGAATAGGAGCAGCTCTTGTAACTAATACCCCCTTGGTTTGAGGGAAAATAGCGCTGTCTACAAAAAACTTAGGCTGTGTAATAGTATCTGTTTTGTTTACATGATTAAAAATCATGGCCATGGCTTCTGCAGCTGCAGTGGCCTCGTCTAATAAAGAGGCATTGGCAATTGGAAGTCCAGTTAAATCACAAACCATGGTTTGGAAATTCAATAAACTTTCTAAACGGCCTTGTGCAATTTCTGCTTGGTAAGGCGTGTACTGTGTATACCAGCCTGGGTTTTCAAAAATATTTCGAAGTATTACACTAGGTGTGATAGTGCCATAATAACCTTGTCCAATAAAATTGGTAGCTACAATATTTTTCTCTCCTATTTTTTTTAGTGACTGCAACATTTCAAATTCAGAAAGGCCTTCTGGAATTTGCATGGGTTTTTTAGAACGAATAGTATTTGGAATAGTTTTTTCAATTAATTCATCAATTGATTTAGCACCAATGGTGTCTAACATTTTTTGCGTGTCTTGGGCATTGGGGCCAATATGTCTTTTGATAAATTCTGCTCCGTTCGTATTCAATTGCAACATAAATAGGGTGGTTTAAAAATGGATACAAAGATACAAAAACTAACCCTTATTTTTTCACTTGACAGATGGTGGGGAAAGCTTGTGGATGAGTGCTAAATAGTTTATATTTGGCCTACTATTATGGCCATATCTATTGAACAATTGTACGAATTACCCGCTCCGGAGACGCTTAAAAAGTTTCAAAATTTTTTAAAAAGGGTAGACAAGCGTAAGATCTTAAAGCAACTGCCTGATTTGCATGAAGCAGCTTTTGAGAAAATCAATTGTTTGGATTGTGCCCGTTGTTGCAAAAATTATTCACCAAGGTTTAAAATGCCCGACATTAAAAGAATAAGCAAGTACTTAAGAATTAAAGAAACAGTTTTTATTGATACTTATTTGTCCATGGATCAGGAAGGAGATTATGTAGCCAATACTAAACCCTGTCCTTTTTTAGGTGGAGACAATGCTTGCAGTATTTACGAACATCGCCCTAGTGATTGCCAAAGATTTCCTTATACCGATGAAGATGTTTTTTTTAAGCGCATACCCATCACCATGAAAAATGTAGAGTTCTGCCCCATCGTACACGATGTAATGAATGGATTGTTGGCTGCGCCTTAGTCGTAATTTTTAGTATTCCATCTTTCTTAAAGAAGGGGCTTTGAACCAAGTGGTACCAACTACAATAATAGTCATCATCCCTCCAAATACCACAGATGGAATGACGCCCAATAATTTGGCTGCCACGCCAGATTCGAATTGTCCAAATTCGTTGCTGCTATTGATGAACATTGAATTTACGCTCATGACTCTACCACGCATATGATCGGGCGTTTTGAGTTGAACAATGGTGCCTCTTACAATCATGCTAAAGCCATCTAAGATTCCGCTGAGCAGTAAGGCTGCAAAGGACAACCAAAATAATTTGGATAAAGCAAATACAATGATGCACAAACCAAATCCACCCACAGCCAATAATAATTTTTTGCCTTGCGTTTTATGTACGGGAAATATAGTGATGATGAAAATAATTAAAAAAGCACCAATGTCCGAAGCGGCATTCAACCAGCCAAATCCGATGGCCCCTACTTTTAAAATATCCACTGCATATACAGGGATCATAGCTACTGCACCTCCAAAAAGCACAGCAAATAAATCTAAAGAAAGTGCACCCAATAATTCTTTGGTGTTAAATACAAATCGCAAACCTTCTTTGACACTTTCCAATGTTTTTTGATTGGCTACTAAATCAATATGCGGAGGCAGGGGTTTAATTTTAGCAATAAATAGATAGCCAATGGATACCAGCGAAACCACCGTAATTAAAGCGCCTGTATGTCCATAACCTGCAATGATGAATCCTACAATAGAATGGCCTAATATAGAGGCGGTCAACCAAATTCCCTGGCTCCAAGTAGTGGCGTTTTGCAATACCTCTTTTGGAATGATATTACCCACTATGGTTCCAAAGCTAGGACCGGTAAAGGACCTGATGATGCCCGTGCAAAAAACTAGAAAATAAATGAAAACTGCAATGAACAATGATTTGTGGTTGGTAAAACTTAAACTGCTATCTGTTTTGTCATTAAAGATAGATAAGGCCAATAACAAGAGCGCACAAATCCAATACAAGCTAACACCTCTTAATAGTAATTTTCTTTTTTCGCTAATGTCAATCACATGCCCAGCATACAAAGCCAAAGAAACAGCCGGTATTACTTCTGCAAGTCCAATAAGTCCTATGGCAAAGGGGGCGCTAGTTAATTCGTAAATCCACCAACCCACCAAGGTACCCATCATTCTAAGGCCCATGATAAATAGAAAACGGCCCAGCATTAAATGTCTGAATTCTTTAATTTTTAAAGCAGCAAAAGGGTCTTGTTTGATTGTAACAGCGGTACTATCCATTCCTTAAAGTTAAGGCAAACTGTAATAATGTTGGCCATCTTCAAGTTCTTTTTCTAAAGCATCTATGACTACTTTAAAATGAGCTTCATTGTATAAGAAATCTGCATTCACTGCATCGATAAAAATGGTTTTGATATGGTGCTGCTTGATATAACTGGTATAGGTTTCTTGGATTTTAAACAAGTATTCGTCAGTAATAGATTGTTCGAATTTTCTATTTCTCTTTTTGATGTTGGATTGCAATTTATTGACAGGTGCATGCAAGTAGATTAAAATATCTGGAGGGGTAAGCTGTTGAATAAAAACATCAAACATTTTTTGGTACAACCTAAATTCTTCCTCGGGTAAATTTACTTTGGCAAACAACAAGCATTTGGTAAATAGATAATCCGAAACAGTCACTTCTTGAAATAAATCTTTGGGTTTGATTAATTCTTGTTGTTGCTTAAAACGTTCAGCTAAAAAAAATAACTCTAAAGGAAAAGCATACTGCTTAGGATTTTCGTAGAACTTAGTTAAAAAAGGATTTTCTGCAAATTCTTCCAATACCAATTTGGCATTGTAATGCTTGGCCAATAGCTGAGATAAGGTGGTTTTTCCTGCGCCAATATTTCCTTCAATGGCTATATAATGATGCTTCATAGGCTTGCTCGTACTTCGTTTCAAATATAGGCAGGGCCTTGCTTATAAATTAATTTTTTTATGCACAAGGCTTTCATCCTCACATTGGGCAAGTAAAGTGGAATTGCTTTTGTTTAAAATAGGGTGTACAAAATTTGGTGCAATTTCAACAAGAGGGATAAGTACAAAATTTCTTTTATGTAGCTGTGGATGTGGAATGCTTAATTGAGCTGTTTCAATGATTTCATTGTTGAAATAAATAATGTCAATATCCATAGTTCTGGGGCCCATGGGTATACTTCTTATTCTTCCCATTTTTGTCTCAATGTTTAAAAGCACCGTCATGAAACTTGCTGGATCATAGCTGGTTGAAAGCAATAAAGCTTGGTTTAAAAAAGGCAATTGTTGCGTATTTCCCCAAGGTGCTGTTTCGTAAATGGCGGAGGCTTGTTCAATGCTACCTGCACCCTCATTAATTAATGTAATGGCTTCTTTTAAATTTGCCAATCGGTCGCCCATATTGCCGCCTATCAAGAGGTATGCTTTGTTCATAGAAGGATGCTGAAAGTAGCTCAAATATCCATAATTTTACAGCCTTACCCTATTTTAGAAGCCTCTATTTTAGGAAATAGAACAAATCAATTAGCCAAGTCCATGAAAATTTTTTTCAAAACCTTTTTTGCCTCTTTATTGGCATTGTTCATCTTTAGTTTATTGGGTATTTTAATACTTTTTGGTATTGCTGGAAGTTTTTCCAAAGAAGAACAAAAAATAATCGATCCAAATTCGGTATTAGTAGTGGATGTGGCTGAAAATTATTTAGAGCAAACCAAGTCGGATCCTTTTTCTGAAATCATCAATAAAAAGAAAGGCAAAATTCCAAGTTTGTCTGAGTTGATTGGGTTGATAAAATATGCCAAAACAGATTCAACCATCAAAGGCATCTATATCAAATGTCAAGAAAATCCAAATGGTTATGCCAGTACAGAAGAAATTAGAAAGGCATTGATTGATTTTAAAACTTCCAAAAAATTTATTATTGCTTTTGGAGAAACCATTACACAAAAAGGGTATTGGATTGGCAATGCAGCCGACGAAATTTATACGCATCCATCGGGAGGATTGGAATTCAAAGGATTTTCTTACGAGACCATGTTTTTAAAAGGCTTGTTGGATAAATTGGAAATAAAACCCGAGGTTTTTTATGCTGGAAAATTCAAAAGTGCCACCGAGCCTTTTAGGTATGCGCAAATGTCTGATGCCAATAAATTGCAAACTGGAATTTGGCTCAATGCATTGTACAATAGTTTTTTAGAAGGGACCTCAGAAAAAAGAAAAATTGAAGTAGCCGTATTAAAATCATTGGCCAATGAAGGGAAAATTCAGAATGCCAACGATGCTTTAAAATACAATTTAGTAGACGGTTTATTGTTTGATGATCAAATCAAAAAAGTGATTGCAAAAAAACTGCATGTTCAAAAAGAACAAAATATTTCTTTTGTAAGTGTGGGTGATTATGCAGGTTCAGTGGCCATCAGAGGTTCAGGCAGCGGCAAGATTGCGGTGGTTTTTGCAGATGGAGACATTGAAATGGGTAAAGATCAAAGATCGGCCATTGCTAGCGATGATTACCGATTGTTGTTACAGAAACTAAGAAATGATGCCACCATAAGTGCAGTGGTATTAAGAGTCAATTCTCCAGGAGGAAGCTCTTTGGCCAGTGATATTATTTGGAGAGAAATTGATTTATTAAAAAAAGAAAAACCAGTGGTGGTAAGCATGGGTAATTATGCAGCATCAGGGGGCTATTATATTGCTTGCGGTGCAGATTCTATTTATGCAGATGCCAATACTATAACAGGATCTATTGGTGTTTTTTCCGTGATACCCAATGTTGAAATGTTTATGAAAAATAAGTTGGGCATTACTTTTGATCGTGTCAATACTGCCCAGTATGCGGATATGCCTTCTGCAACTCGTACTTTAAATGCAACAGAGCAAAGGTTTATGCAAGCCAATGTGGACAGTGTGTATGCTTCCTTCAAATCAAGAGTGGCTATTGGTCGAAGAAAATCTGTTACTTATATAGATTCCATTGCACAAGGTCGAGTATGGATTGGTGCAGATGCCGTAAAAATTGGATTGGTAGATAGAATAGCTACCTTAAATGAAGCCATTGCCGCTGCCTCAAAATTGGCGCATTTGAAAGGATACAGCATTAAATCCTATCCAGAAAATAAATCCTTTATTGAAGAATTGATTAATGGCTATGAGAATTCTGTGCAACTAAAAGCCATCAAGGAAGAAATTGGTATCCATCAATGGCAAACCTATCAACAACTTAAAAGCATCCAACAAATGATGGGCCAACCTCAGGCTCGATTGCCTATCTTTGTAGTCAATCATCCATAAACTATGCGACCTTATAGTCAAATTACGGCCATGTTGTCGATTACTAAAGCTAGTCTTCGCGCTACTTTTAGGAGTCCATCGGCTGTTGTCTTTAGTTTTGCCTTCCCGTTAATTTTCATTTTGGTTTTTGGCTTTCTAAGTAGTGGGAGTAATATCAATGTTAATGTGGTGATGGACAGAAGTTCTGATACCTCCAATGCTGTGTATGCAGCCATTAAAAATATTCCGGGACTTAATTTTATACAGGCAGATGCGGAAAAAATTAAAACTGAACTAGCCAAGGGTCGAATTACGACCATGATTGCGATCAAAAAAGCAATTATTCCAGGCACTCCTTATAGTATTAATTTAACGAGCTCAGAAGCCGCCAATCCGCAGAATATACAATTGGTAAAATCAATTTTAAATGCTGTGATTGGTAAAATCAATCAAACTAGTTTTCCTAATACGCCTACCATTGCCATCGTCAATAATACAGTGCAGCAAGTACCTGGTCGTATTTACCGCACCATTGATTTTATTTTACCTGGTCAGATGGGATTCTCTTTATTGAGTGCGGGTGTATTTGGTGTGGCTTTCTTGTTTTTTAATTTAAGACAGCAATTGGTCTTAAAAAGATTTTATGCCACCCCCATACGAAGACTGTACATCATCTTAGGAGAAGCTTTAAGTAGGGTACTGTTTCAATTAATTACTGCTGTGGTAATTATAGGTATTGGCCATTTTGCTTTCAAGTTTACTTTAGTCAATGGCTGGGTTACTTTTGCAAGCATCATGGCATTGAGCTTTATTGCTTTAATTCTATTTATGGGTTTTGGTTTTATAGTAAGTGGGGTAGCTAAAAACGAAAGCAGCATACCACCTTTAGCCAATATTATTACCCTGCCTCAGTTTTTATTAGCGGGTACTTTTTTTTCTATTGATAATTTTCCTACTTGGATGCAACCTTTTTGTAGAATACTACCTTTGACGCATTTTAACAATGCCATGCGCAATATATCTTTTGAAGGCACAGGGTTTTTAGCAGCTTGGCCCGACATTTCAATTTTATTAATCTGGATTGTAGTGGTGTATGCCGTTGCATTCAAAATTTTTAAATGGGAATAATGCGTTTTATTAAATTTATCATCATCAGTATTGTTATTTTGAGTTTGCTCGTCACAGGTATCTCTCTTTTGTTTCCTTCCACTGTAATTGCTTCTAGGGCCATTGAAATGAAAACTGATCCTCAAAAAATAGCTTATTTCGTCTCCGATTTAAATCATTGGAACCAATGGATGAGCGATTGGAAAGAAAATAAAGTAAGACTTGAAAATAACACCGCCTATATTGGGACACAAACCGTGCAGCTTTTGAGCAAAACTGCGCATGCGGTGAATTACAGATGGGTGGCCACTGGGCAAAGCCCTTATTTGGTGCAATTTGAATGGACTTTATTAAAGGATAGCAGTTATGTTATTCATTGGTCTTTTGAACAAAAAGTAAAATGGTATCCTTGGGAAAAATTCCAAACCCTACTGAATGACAAAGTATTGGGTGCTAAAATGGAATTGGAGTTGCAAAATTTGCAAACAGCCATCAACCAACAATAGATCCCTTAGTCACGCATTAAATATTCTATATTTCTTTTGATTCCTTTTAATTTAGCCCTTAACAAAGGTGAATTTTTAAATCTAGCTTTAAAAGTGGTTTCTTCTATCTCTAGCCATTGTTTTTTATCCATTTGCAACAAACCATCCAATGGTTTGAATTGAACTTCTTCATGAGGCTTACTAAATCTATTCCAAGGACATACATCTTGACAAATATCGCAACCAAAGGCCCATTCTTTATAATTTCTTTCTGATGTAATTTCTAATTTTTTTAATTCAATGGTAAAATAGCTAATGCAATGATTGGCTTCAATGGTTTTATTGGGTAAGATGGCCTGGGTAGGGCAGGCGTCAATACATTTAGTGCAAGTCCCACATAAATCTTTAGTATTGGGCTGATCATAGTGTAAGGGCAGGTCAACAATCAAAGTGGCAATAAAAAAGAAAGAGCCTGCTTTTGGACGAATTAAATTTCCGTTTTTACCAATCCAACCTGCGCCCACCAATTGTGCCCAGGATCTTTCCAAAACAGGTGCAGAATCTACAAAACCTCTTCCTTCAATGGGTCCAATTTTTTTTCTACATTGATTAAGTAATTCATGCAGTTGATTTCTAATCACTTCATGGTAATCTTCCCCCCAAGCATATTTTGAAATTTTTGAATCTTGCTTATTTCCTATTTCCAGCGCTTCTTGATTAGGGTAATAGTTTTTTAAAAATGTTATCACCGATTTTGCACCAGGAACCAGTTTGCGTGGATCAATTCTTAAGTCAAAATTTTTCTGCATATAATCCATGTCTCCATGAAATCCTTTGGCCAACCATTTTTCTAAACGTAGGGCATCTTCCGTAAGCTCTTTAGCTGCTGCAATGCCACAGAAATCAAAACCCAGTTGAAGGGCTGCAGCTTTAATGAATTCGGTATTTGAAAACTCGTTCAATGTATTGATTGAAATAAAGGTTTTATAAATTGCTCAGGTAAAAATAGCAGAAAAACCTGCTTCTAGCTGACTTTAATGCCGTTTTGCTTATAAATTAATGACAATCTAACGGATATCATAGATTGGCCTTGGTTTTGAACCTACCTTGTTATAAATAATTACTACTATGAATTTAAGTCAATATACCATTAAAGCACAGGAGGCTATTCAAGCAGCACAGCAATTGGCCTACAACAATAAAGACGCGGCTATTGAAACCATCCATTTGTTAAAAGCCATTATATCAGATAAGGATAGTTCTACTGAATTTTTATTAAAGAAGAACAATTTAAATCCTTTGTTGATTCAGCAAAAAGTAGATGCAGTACTTCCTAGTATGCCCAAGCAATTGAGCGGAGAGCCTGCTTCTAATTTGAGCAGAGATTTAAACAGCGTTTTATTAAAAGCCAATGGTGCGCTCAAAACATTTGGCGATGAATTTGTGACGGTTGAACATTTATTAATAGCCATTTTACAAGTGAATGATGCGGCATCAAAAATTTTAAAAGATGCAGGACTTACCGAAAAAGGATTGGTGACTGCCATCAAAGAATTAAGAAAGGGAGAGACCGTGCAATCGGCTACTCAAGAAACACAATTTCAAGCTTTGTCTAAATACGCAAAAAACTTAAATGAATTAGCCAATAAAGGAAAACTAGATCCAGTAATTGGACGTGATGAGGAAATTAGAAGAACCTTACATATACTTTCAAGAAGAAGCAAGAACAATCCCATTTTAGTGGGAGAGCCTGGTGTTGGTAAAACGGCTATTGCCGAAGGCCTGGCCATGAGAATTGTGAATGGAGATGTGCCAGACAATTTAAAGAGTAAAATTATTTTTGCTTTGGATATGGGGCAATTGATTGCGGGCGCCAAATACAAAGGAGAGTTTGAAGAAAGATTAAAAGGCGTAGTGAAAGAAGTAGCTGATAGTGACGGAGAAATAATTTTATTTATTGATGAGATACATACCTTGGTGGGTGCAGGTGGTGGAGAAGGCGCCATGGACGCGGCCAATATTTTAAAGCCGGCATTGGCCAGAGGGGAATTAAGAGCCATTGGGGCCACCACTTTGAATGAGTATCAAAAGTTTTTTGAAAAGGATAAAGCATTGGAGCGTCGCTTCCAAAAAGTAATGATAGATGAGCCTAATAAGGAAGATGCGATATCTATTTTGAGAGGATTAAAAGAAAGGTATGAAACCCATCACCATGTGCGTATTAAAGACGAGGCCATTATTGCTGCTGTGGAATTATCGAGCAGGTATATTACCGATCGTTTCTTACCAGACAAGGCCATTGATTTAATTGATGAAAGTGCTGCCAAGTTAAGATTGGAAATGAACTCCATGCCAGAGGAATTAGATACCTTGATTAGACAAATACGTCAATTAGAAATTGAAAGGGAAGCCATTAAAAGAGAAAACAACCCCGATCAATTAAAAGCCCTTAATATTGAAATAAGTAATTTGACGGTTCAGCAAGATACTTTAAAAGCAAAATGGGCCGAAGAAAAAGAAGTGGTAGATAAAGTACAAAATACAAAAGCGGAGATTGAAAAATTAAAACAAGAAGCAGAGGTTGCGGAAAGAAACGGAGATTATGGTAAGGTAGCAGAAATAAGGTACGGCAAAGTAAAAGAACAAGAAACCCAATTGGTGGATTGGAGCAAGCAATTGCAACAAATGGGTGAACATGGAAAAAGATTGATGAAAGAAGAAGTAGATGCAGAAGACATTGCCGAAAATGTGGCGAAAGCTACGGGTATTCCTGTAAGTAAAATGTTGCAGTCGGATAAGGATAAGTTGTTGAATTTAGAAACTGAATTACACCATAGAGTGGTGGGGCAAGAGGAAGCCATTAGTGCAGTCTCTGATGCGATACGTAGAAGTAGAGCAGGATTGCAGGATCCTAAAAAACCCATAGGTTCTTTTATCTTCTTAGGTACTACAGGAGTAGGTAAAACAGAATTGGCCAAGGCCTTAGCCAATTATTTATTTGATGACGATTCCATGATGACACGTATTGATATGAGTGAATACCAAGAAAAACATGCTGTTTCTCGCTTGGTGGGCGCACCTCCGGGCTATGTAGGTTATGATGAAGGTGGTCAACTAACCGAATCGGTAAGAAGAAAACCATACAGTGTGGTATTGTTGGATGAGATTGAAAAAGCACATCCAGATGTTTGGAATATTTTATTGCAAGTATTAGATGATGGACATTTGACCGACAACAAAGGCAGGACTGTGAATTTTAAAAACACCATTATTATTATGACGAGTAATATTGGAAGTCATATCATTCAAGAAGCATTTGAAGGGGTGACGGATAAAAATGTTGAAGAAAAAACAGAACAATCTAAAGTGGAAGTAATGGCTTTGTTGAAACAAACCATTCGTCCAGAATTTTTAAATAGGGTAGATGAAATCATCATGTTCTCCCCTTTATTGAAAAAACAAATGGCGGCCATTGTAAAAATTCAATTGAATAATTTAAAAGTATTGGTGGCAGAAAATGGACTTCAAGTGGAATTCACGCCCTATTTGATTGAATATTTAGCTGAGCAGGGTTTTGACATGCAGTTTGGTGCAAGGCCATTGAAACGTTTGATTCAAAAAATGGTGGTGAATGAATTTAGTAAGAAGATTTTAAGTGGGGAAATTGATAAAACTAAAAAAGTATTGATAGATATTTTTGATGGGGTGGTTGTTTTCAGAAATGAAGCTTAACTAAGCCGCTTTTTGAAATATAGGCTAGGACTTGTATATTTGAAAGGTGGATTCATTAAAATCTTTATTATACAATGGCTAGTAACAAACAAGCGGCAGTCGGTTTCATTTTCGCAACTATTTTATTGGATGTAATCGGACTTGGGATCATTATTCCTGTAGTGCCTCAGTTGTTACAACATTTAATGCATATTACAGATAGGTCAGACATTAGTGCTATTGCAAAACCAGCCATGTACATGACTTTTATATATGCTGCAATGCAATTCATATTTGCGCCGATACTAGGAAGTTTGAGTGATCATTATGGAAGACGTCCCATTTTACTTTTTTCTTTATTAGGTTTTGGGATAGATTATATTTTTCTAGCCTTTGCACCTAGCATTGGATGGTTATTTGTTGCTCGTGTTTTTTCAGGAATCACTGGTTCAAGTATCACCACTGCGGCTGCTTATATGGCCGATATTAGTGATGAAAAAACCAGAGCCAAAAATTTTGGAATGATTGGAGCCGCTTTTGGTATTGGATTTATTATTGGGCCCTTGTTAGGAGGCTTGCTTGGGGAACTAGGTCCAAGAATACCTTTTTTAGTGGCAGCTGGTTTGGCATTAATCAATGCTTTGTATGGTTATTTTATTTTACCAGAATCTTTAGATAAGGAACATAGAAGACCCTTTGACATCAAAAGAGCCAACCCCATTGGGTCTTTAAAAAACTTAAAAAAATATCCTGCAGTTTTTGGATTGATTATTGCCTTATTGTTTATTTATTTGGCTTCGCATTCAGTTCAAAGCAATTGGAGTTTTGCCAATATTAGTAAGTTTGGCTGGACACCTAAAACCATCGGCATTTCCTTAGGTATCATTGGCTTATTAGTAGGCTTAGTTCAAGGCTTATTAATTAGGGTGGTCAATCCAAAATTAGGCAATGAAAAAAGTGTGTATTATGGGATTACTTTATATGCCATTGGTTTAATTTTATTTGCTTTTGCTTCTCAAAGTTGGATGATGTTTTTATTTTTAGTGCCTTATTGTTTGGGCGGAATTTCAGGCCCTGCATTGCAAGCTTTAATTTCGGTGCATGTACCTAGAAATGAGCAAGGCGAATTACAAGGCTCATTGACTGGATTGCAAAGTTTAACTTCTATTGTAGGCCCACCCATGATGATTGGACTAACTTCTTATTTTTCTGTAAAAAATGATCCGCACCATATCTATTTTCCTGGTGCTGCATTTTTATTGGGTGCCTTTTTTATGCTTTTAAGTGCCTTTATAGCCTATTGGGTGTTAAAACACGCAACTGGAACAGCTAAGGCCTAGAATCTTGCCTTATAATCCCTTGCTCTTGTTATATTTGTGGCTAAATTAAAGCAAGCATGGCCACGCCTATAATGACCGAATTGGAGCAGACCGTAAAATTCATAAAATCCAAGATTGACTCGACAGCGAATACCGCTATCATCTTAGGTAGTGGGTTGGGCAATTTGTCCAAAGAAATTCAAATAGATTTTTCGATTAATTATAATGAAATTCCTCATTTTCCAGTGAGTACGGTGGAGGGCCATAAAGGCAGATTAATTTTAGGAATTTTGAATGGGAAGAAGGTTTGGGTGATGGAAGGTCGTTTTCATTTTTATGAAGGATACAGTGCCACGCAAGTAGTTTATCCCATTCGCGTTTTGCGTTTATTGGGTGTTCAAAATTTATTATTGTCTAATGCGGCCGGTGGAGTGAATCCTAATTTTAAAGTGGGGGATTTAATGATTATTAAGGATCATATTAGTTTGTTTACCATCAACCCATTGATTGGGAAAAATGAGGATGCCTTAGGTACGCGTTTCCCTGACATGAGTGAACCTTATGCGTTTGACTTTGTTGAAAAAGCAAAAAAAATTGCTACTGCAAATAACATAGGATTGCATGAAGGTGTTTATGTGGGGGTGACGGGTCCTACTTTTGAAACCAAGGCAGAATATAAATTAATTAAAAATGTGGGGGGAGATGTAGTAGGGATGAGTACCGTTCAAGAAAACATAGCTGCAGTGCATGCGGGAATGAAAGTATTTGCCATGAGTGTAGTGACCGATTTAGGGATTAGAGAGGACAACAATGTAATTACCCATGAAGAAGTTTTAGCAGCAGCACATGCGGCCGAACCAAAATTGACCATTATTTTTAGCGCATTGTTAAAAGAAATTGCATAAAAAACAAGGTATGTCTTTTTTGAAAAAAATTATACTTAGTTTTATTTTTTTGACTTTGATTCAGCTGAAATTGAGTGCGCAGAAACCTGGAAATTTTGGAAGGCCAGGTGGTTTTACAAGTATGGGTGCGGGCAAAGCAACGGATTCTTTGCAGAAGAGAGACCAAAATGCCGATTCAATTACCATATTTTACAAATTGTACAATAGCAATGAGGCATTAAAACTAGATTCCAGCATCAACGATTTTTTTATACATTATCCATTGCCCTATACTACGTATCATTTAGGCAATTTAGGCACTGCGACTAAGTCTTATTTGTTTGAACCTATACAAAAGGGAGGTTTTGATGCAGGCTTTCATGCCTATGATCGTTATTTTTATACCTTAGAAGGAACCCCTTTTTATCAAACCACTCGGCCTTATACCGATTTTGGTTATTTGTTAGGAGGCAAGGGGGAACAGTTAATTGAAGTAAAGCATACGCAAAATAATAAGCAGCAACTTAATTTTTCTTTTGAATATAGATTTAGCAATTCTCCTGGGAATGTTAAAAATCAAAATGCAAATTTGAATAATATGCGCATTACGGCACATTATCAATCCAAACGCAAACAATATGAATCTTATTGGGTAATGCTCAATAACAAGGCAGCTTCCTCAGAAAATGGAGGATTGGTGAAAGCTTCCTTATTGGATAGCTTGTCATTAAATAATCCTTATGAATTAGAGACTAGGTTGGGGGTGAGTGGGGTGGCATTTTCCAACCCATTCAATACCGCTATTGCAACGGGAAATATTTACAAGAGCAATACTTTATTGTGGCGTCAATCTTATGACCTTGGTCAAAAAGATTCGATTGTCAAAGACACCATTGTGATTCATTTATTTTATCCAAGGCTAAGGTTTCAAAATGAGCTAAAATATGAATCCAGCGAATATACTTTTGCAGACAATGCGCCCAATGCGGCTAGTTATCTTCAATATTATAAATACGATATTGGTAAGAATGCCTCAGTTAAATTTGCGGATGCTTGGTCTGTTGTGACCAATGAATTTAGCATCATCAGTTACCCAGAAAAAAATAATGCCAATCAATTTTTACAATTGGGGCAGGGCTATTCAAATTTAAGTACTACACTGGCCAATCAAAAAGCATGGAATAATTATGATATTTATGCTTTTGGTAAGTATAAAAACAAAACCAGAAATCAATTTTGGGATTTACTAGCCGCTGGAAAATTGTTTTTAAATGGATATCATGCTGGAGACTATGATGCTCAGTTTTCTTTGTCTAGGTTGCTTTCTTCCAAAGGCAGTTATTTAAGACTTGCGTTTCAAAATAGCAATCGTACTCCTTCCACTAATTTTTTAGGCATTACTCAATTTCCAATCTCTTCTTTAAATAAGATTCAAAAGGAAAATATTGTTAAGATGACTGGTGAACTGGGCGATCGAAAAAGTGCTTGGAACTTATCTGCCAATTACGAGTTGATCAATAATTTCCATTATTTTTCTGCGGCATTGCAGCCTGCTGTCTATAGCCCAGCATTTAGTTATTTGCGTATTCAAGCCAGCAATAAGTTTAAAATTAGTACTTATTGGAACTGGTACAACGAATTGAATTTTCAAACAGTAGATCCTGCTGCACCTATCCATCTGCCTTTTCTGTTGACTAGGCAAAGGCTAGCCTTTGAAGGTAATTTTTATAAGAATCTATTTTTATCCACTGGATTGGAATTTATTTATCATACCGATTATAAAGCAGATGATTACATGCCATTGACCGGACAGTTTTATGTGCAGAACGACTATACTTTACATAACAGGCCCACCGCCAATGCCTATTTGAACTTTATGATTAAACGATTTAAGGGCTATCTGCGCTTAGAAAATTTAAACACTTTAATTAGTACTAATACTGCTTTAGGCAGCGCTTATAATTTTACTGCTAGAAATTACCCAGGTACCGGCACCTGGTTTAGGGTAGGCATATGGTGGAATTTCATCAATTAGCCTGTCTGGTCATGGCCTAGACTGACCAAAGTCGTCTTCTTTTTAACACAGAATTTATGCCAAATTCAAATAAGGCCTTACCTTTGTGGTAATGAAAAGGGTAATTACTATACTTTTAGTTTTATTGTATTCTGTTGCGAGTATCGGTGCAACAGCCACTACCCATCTTTGTGCAGGGAAGGTAAAAACTTGTAAATGTGGCAAGCCTACTAAAAAGGATTTATGCTGTTCTGAAAAAACAGTTTATTTGAAATCACAGGACAATCATCAGTCTCAAGTAAGTGCTACTATTATTGTTAAGAAGTTAAACCTTAGTATTGACAAGCCTACTTATACAAATAATTTTAATGCTGTTTTAGCATTCAATACCAAGACTTTTATTGCTAAAAAGTCTTTAATTGATACAGGACCACCTATCTATCAGTTTATCTGCGTTTATTTAATTTGATTTTGATCAAGAGACTAAATTGACTCATTCGTAGGAGTGAAGCAATCTAAAAGTAGTATACGTTTATTCGTATACATAATGAATCATTTATAAAAATTATATTAAAAAAAATATTATGAAAAATTTTATATTATTAGCGGGGTTTATTTTAATCTCCAGTTTTGCTTTACAAGCACAAAATGCGCATCAAATTAAAGTAGCAGGTAACTGCGGAATGTGCAAGGGCCATATTGAAAAAGCGGCTAAACAAGCTGGTGCAACATCGGCTGATTGGGACAAAGTGGCCAAAGTTTTGAAAGTAACCTTTGATGCGTCTAAAACATCTACCGATAAAATAGAAGACGCAGTGGCCGCTGCTGGTTATGATACAGAGCATAAAATAGCTACTCCTGAGGCTTATGGTAAATTAGACGAGTGTTGCCAATATGATAGAACGAGTAAAACTACTGTGGCAGAAACTGCCAGCTGTTGTAAGCCAGGCGCCAGCTGCTGTGCTGATGGGGTAACCTGCAAAAAAGGAATGTCTAGCGATAACAAAGAAATGGGATGTTGCAAGAAGGATGCCAAATGTTGTAAAGATGGCGCTTGTTGCAAATAATTGCTAAGCTTAAAAACATCACCAATTATTTTATTTATTTAAATTAAAATAATAGGTAGTTGGTGATGTTTTATTATTTCTGGGCGCTGAAATTTTTATTTCCATTTTTTTTCTAAAAATTATTTAAATGAGGTATTTAATTATAGGTTTATTTTTCTTTTTAAGTACAAATGCAAAAGCGCAAGTACAATCAGTAGAACTAGTCGCAAGCGGACTTACTTGCTCTATGTGCTCTAAGGCTATTTTTAAGGCTTTATCGGCATTAGATTTCGTATCAGAAGTGAAAGTGGATATTGATAAGTCTAGTTATAGTTTGGCTTTTAAGTCTCCAGATAAAGTAAAAATTGAGCAAATCAGAGAAGCGGTATATGACGCTGGTTTTGCTATAGAAACGATGCAAATGATTGCTAATTTTCCAAAGAATAAAGCTATCGATAATGAGGTGGTTTCCCTAGTCGGCTATCAATTTAAGTGGAAATTAACTGGTGCAAAAAACATAGTAAATCCTCAAAAAGTGACTATTGTAAATAAAGAGTTACTTCCAACAGCGGGTATTTATTATTTAAATTTTTAATTTTTCAATACAACCTTATGCGCTTTATTAAAAAATTATCACTTTATATTTTATTCATTGGCGCTACTTTTTTTGGATCATTAGATTCAAAAGCACAGGAATTGTATGTAAATAGCGAGCCTGCAAGTATTATGCCAGCCAGGTCTGTATTAATCAAACAGTCCTATGCCTCCATGACAGGGAAAGAAAGTTCAAATAATTTTAATACACAATTAGAATTTAGTTGGTCTAAACAATGGATGTCCCATTTAGGCACCAATTTTAAATCCTGGGAATGGTATACTCAATATCGATTTTATAGTAAAGATGCGGTTTATGAACATTTAAGAATGGCTTTATTTTTCAGATCCATCAACAGTTCTTCCAATGCAATACCAACCAATTCTATTTTATTAGATGGTCAAGAATCAGTGCTTCATGGCGGCTTGATTATTACACAATTGAAACACAAATGGGCAAGCTCTTTGACCATTGGGGCTTTGGTAAAACAAGACGCTTTGGCTAGTAATGGGAAGGGAGGTGTTCAGTATAGTTTTTCAAATGGGCTTTTAATGTATCCAAAAGTGTATACCTCATATAGTCAAACCAATGTCAATCTTTATCTAGAATTGATTGGGCAAACACTATTTTCAGACAAAGCGCATTATCTTGACCTAGCACCTGCCATTCAATTTATCTTTAATAGCCAATCCAAATTGAATTTATTTTATAGATGGCCTTTAATCAATGAAAGCAATAGATTAACATCGCGCAGCCTTGGAATTAGTTGGGATTATCTATTTTTTAATGCAATTCCTAAGCACAGAAAAAAAATCTAAATCTATTTTTGTTTCCAATTGATTCTTCTGCCTACATAGCATTTTACATTGAGCCCGTTGGAACTTTCTGTTAAGCCTTTGCCAATACCAAAATTAAATTCATACAGCGGGTGCAAGAATAAATCTAAGACCAGGTAAAGCTGATGTTCTTGATTGGGCAATTTATAAGGGCTAAATAATTTACCTGTATTGCCATAATATTCAAATCCAATATTGGCTTTAGGAGAACTCGCATAAGCGTATTTAAAATTTGGTTCAAATAAGGTTTCTTTATTGGTAAAGGAAACACCCAAACTAGGATTGAATGCCCAATAATGATCCCCCATTGTTTTATCAAAGATGGGTCTGATTTCTGCGCCCCAATCTAAATCATTAGTGAATGGGTCTTTATCAAATCCAATTTCCGTGGATAAGCTTGCACCTACTGGCCAATTCCAGCTATCAGGTGCTTTGATTCTTGGTCTGATGTGAGAGCCTGTATATTGTAATTTTCCATCTAGGTTATAGGTAAAAACATAGAATCCCAATTCTGCGTCTTTTGAAAGCCCTGTAGTTACTTCTAAAGTTTGTAAAAAGGGATGGTAGTTGCTATTAGATTTTGGCCCTTCAAAAGTATAATTACTATGCAATTCAATCATGGTGGTATACTTTGGGGTGGTTGCAGATCCATACACTTGAATTTCACCTGCATCTTGAGCATTTGCATTTTGAGCGATGAAATTAAGTCCCAAAAAAAGGAATAAAAAAGATATAGAGGTGATAGTGTGCTTGATAAATTTCATAAATGTGGTATTGACTACAAAAATAATGTTTTAGTTGCTTTTAAAAGTATATGCAATTATAGCTTACTTGGTTTCAAAATAAGCCAGACTTCCGCCCACCCATTGCTTGTTTTTATTGTAATCAACGCCAATCATGAGGCCTTTGCTTAATCGGGCTAGGTTCATGGTGGCGATGTATTGTTGTTTAGTCTCGTCCCAAAAATAAAACAATCTAATTTCTGCCTTGGCTTGACCAGAAGGAGTTTGGATACATTCTGCGTAATTTACTTTTTCTTGTAAAATCCAATGCTCGGGATGGGTTAAGGATTCAATGTCGCCGGCTTGAATATCGATAATGACCCCTTGGCCAGCAAATGAAAAAAGCGGTTTTAAAATATAGGACTCCAGATTTTTAGGTGTTGACTTTAATGCGTGAATAAACTGCGTTTTGGGAATCAAAGGATGATGCAAAAAAGGCAGTAAGAATTTACTAATTCTAAAGAAATGATGGGGATGGGTTACCCAACTAATGTCTAAATCGCTTTGTAAAATTTTACCCATTGCTTGGATCGCATCAGGTTGTTTATTTAATTCATCCATCACAATTCTATTATAGATGCGTTCTATTTTGATAGGAGCGCCATTTTTTATATAGAATAGTTCTCTTCCTTTTTGAATTAATTCAGTAATGCAAACTATGGGTATGCCTAAGTATTTTTCAGTACAATAAAAATCAATCCTAGTTTTTTGTTGATGGGGGTACAATTCAAGAAGTACCGTTTGTTCGCCCTTGGTGCCGACAATGACTTGTTTTAAATGAGCTAGGTATTTATCCTTGTCATAGCCATTTAAAAATGGACTGTAATTTTCGGGTAGGCTAAAATTATTTTTTAATGCTTCATCTTGTAGTAATTCAAAAGCAAACAAAGAGGGAAAGCCTTGTAGTTCGATTAATTTAGGCACTAAATTATTTTTCTCATCTAAAGCAATGGCAAAATCCATTACAATACAATCAGGATGATTGGTTTCATTAGGCGTAATGGGCTGTCCTGCTAAAGAGGCTTGGGTATTTTTTTTAAAATCGGCAGCCAAAATTTCTGCATTCACATAATTGCCTAGTTCAAGCATTTGAGCACTAAAGACGGCATCTATAAAAATGGGTGTTTCGGCAATTCTAAAGTCTAAGGCATTGTGGTAGCTATTATTGATATAAGAAAGATATTGTTGGTATTTTTCTTCGGTAAAGGCAGCATTAAAGTTTTGTCTCGGCGCAGCAATCATAGAAATTATAATTTATGATTTTACATTTAATGCCTTATCTAAAAAATTAGGGATAATGGTATGAAAAGTGGACTTGATTTTTGCAGGATCGTTTAAATGATCAATCATCCTATTCCATTTTTCTATTCCAAATTCTTCAACAATCGAATTTTTAATTTTTTCTTTTTTAAAATAAGCTATTAAAATATGGTATTCCCCTTCTGGGTGAAATTGAACCCCTGCCATATATTCATTAAACTGTATGCCCATTATAGCACGTTCAAGAGGTACTTGTGGTCTAATTTTTTCTAAAGCAGTAATGCGTCCACCCATATTATTTATTAAGGCATCGTTAGGTTCTGTAATTTGATACAACCTGCTTTCTAAAGCATAAAAAGGATCTTCTAATCCTTCGAATAATTCATTGTATTCAATTGGGTGAACAGGAAGAATGCCTATTTGTCTTGATTTACGCAAACTTATTTTTCCTAAATTAAAATGTCTGCAGGCTATTTGAAAACTATGACAAATTAAAAAAACTGGCTTTTTGATTGCCATCATTTGGTCTAACCATTGGGTATAGAGGGTATCCCATTGCTCGCCTTTGGAATCGGTAGGAGAGCCGGGGCCTCCAGTAGAAATATACGCATCAAAACTATCATCCGGTATTTCACAATGATCTCGTAGTCTAAAAATTTGATGCTCAATACTAACCTTTCTTTCTTTGCTCCAATGGGCTAACAACAATTGTATACAGTCCATACCCACATTCGCAGTTCCATCATACATATCAATGATGGCAATCGTAATGATGGGTCTATCCATTATAGGTAACTTAAGTTGGTCTTTGGAGAAAGCGCCAATAAAGTTTCATACATTAATTGAATGGTGTCTACAATATCTTTTTTATGAATCATCTCCACCGTGGTATGCATGTACCTTAATGGAATGGAAATTAAAACGGAAGGACAACCGTCGTTGGCATAAGCAAAACTATCTGTATCGGTACCAGTGCTTCTGCTTAGGGTTCTAAATTGTACAGGAATCTTTTTTGCTTTAGCAGTGGCTTCTACAATGGCCAATAATTTATTATGTATCGCTGGCGCATAGGCTAAGGAAGGGCCTTTGCCACATTGGATATCCCCTTCAATGGCTTTGTTGATCATTGGGGTATGTGTGTCATGGGTCACATCGGTGATGATGGCGATATTGGGCTTGATTCTTCTAGCGATCATCTCAGCACCTCTTAAACCAATTTCTTCCTGCACCGCATTGACAATGTACAAGCCATAAGGTAATTTCTTTTTATTTTCTTTTAACATACGAGCAACTTCGGCAATCATAAATCCGCCCACTCTATTATCAAAAGCACGACCAATGATAAAGTCGTTGGCTAATTCATCAATTCCTTCTTGATAAGTTACCACTGCTCCAACATGAATACCCAAGGCTTCTACTTCTTTTTTTGATCTTGCACCACAATCCAAGGTGAGGTTGTCTACTTTAGGTTGAGGTTCTTTTTGTTCTGGATTGCTTAATCTTGTATGAATCGCAGGCCATCCAAAAACCGCTTTCACCGGGCCTTTTTTTCCATGAATCCAAACACGCATCGATGGGGCAATTTGATGGTCTACACCGCCATTTCTTTTTAAATGTATCAAGCCTTGGTCATTGATGTAATTCACAAACCAACTAATTTCATCGGCATGTGCTTCTATGACCACTTTAAATGGTGCAGAGGGGTTAATGACCCCAACCGCTGTTCCATAAGGATCGGTAAAAGTGGTGTCTACATATTTGGTAAGATAATCTAACCAAATTTTTTGGCCACTGGTTTCAAAACCCACAGGGGAGGGATTGTTAATATAATTGGTTAAAAATTGATAAGCATTGGCGCTGATCAATTCCTTCTTTACTTTAATTGCTGGTTTTTTAGCGGTAGACTTTGCCATAGGATGGTTTAAAATTGTATAATGCAAGATACTACTTTATGGGATTATTTAACCCTATCTAATGGAACTGCTTTTTATGGCTAGATATTGAATACTTTTGCAATGTAAAAAACTTAAATGTGATTCAGCCACCCATTCATATACAGGATTTATGGACTTTGCCCAAGGAAGATTTTTTTGGGGTAGCTAAAATTATATTTCAGTGGCAGGCGAAGCAGAATGAAGTATATCAACAGTGGGTTAATTTAAATAAGACATCGGCCCAGGACTTAACCACTATCCCATTTCTCCCCATATCATTTTATAAAACACAGGAAATATTGATTGGACCTAAACCCAATACTTTATTTGAAAGCAGTGGCACTACCCAAGATATAGTTAGCAAACATTTTGTGCAAGACACCCATTTATATGAGCAAAGCTTTTTGAATTGTTTTAATTTATTTTATGGATCCCCTAGTGATTATTGCATACTTGGCTTATTGCCTTCTTATTTAGAACGCAAACATTCTTCCTTAGTATACATGGTCAATCATTTAATTCAAGCCTCCCATCATCCAGACAGCGGGTTTTATTTAGATGATTTTAAAAAATTAAACGCCACCCTAAAAAAATTAGAAGCGACAAAGCAATCGGTTTGGTTAATTGGTGTGAGTTTTGCCTTGACTGATTTTGCCGAAGCCTTTCCGCAAAAATTAATGCATACCAAGGTGGTGGAAACAGGTGGAATGAAAGGAAGAAAAACAGAATTGACCAGGGAGGAATTGCATGAGATTTTATCCAATAATTTAGGCACGAATAATATTCAATCAGAATACGGGATGACGGAATTACTTAGCCAGGCCTATGCCTTAAAAGATGGCCTATTCCAATGTCCGCCTTGGATGAAGGTTTTGGTAGCAGATGAAGAAGATCCATTGGCATTGAAAGAAACCGGCAGGGGTGTATTGCATATCATTGACCTAGCCAATATGTACAGCTGCAGTTTCATAGCCACAGAGGACTTAGGAGAAGTTTTTGCGGATGGCAGTTTTAAGGTGATGGGCAGGGTAGATGCCAGTGCAAGAAGAGGC
>Ga0209829_10000592_pt1 | contig 32184 bp, 30 predicted proteins | sample C_140205_EF_Meta_FD_187311 | JGI IMG/M metagenome (GOLD analysis project Ga0209829, IMG submission 187311) | Freshwater microbial communities from Lake Croche, Canada to study carbon cycling - C_140205_EF_MetaG (SPAdes) (version 2) | ecosystem: Environmental > Aquatic > Freshwater > Lake... | reverse complement strand
AATGAGCTCCGCGTAGGTCACACTTTTGCTGGGGTTGCTGGTGACAAAAACTTTGCCGTTGTCCACACTCAGTTGAGTGGCCAACACACCAAGTTGCGTGGCGGCATTCTCAACCAAGAGCCGCCTGGCTTCTGCCGCGGCGTTGCGAAGCGGCAGTGAGCCCAAGCGCAATCCCGTGCTGCCACTGCCCCCGCCTTGGTTGGGGGACAAGCGAGTGTCACCCAAAGAGACCTGCACTTTGTCATGGCTGACATCGAGCTCCTCGGCCACGATTTGAGCGATCGCCACGTCAATGCCTTGGCCGCAATCCATTTTGCCAAAATTGGCCAAGACAGTGCCATCGGCATTGATTTTGATCCAGGTATCGAGCGCAGCGGGTGGAGGTCCGACCACGCTTGGTGTGCCCTGTGCGTGGGTCTCCCCCAAGAAGGCGCTTCCCGATGCGCCAACGATCAGGGCCACATTGGTTTGAATAAAGTCTCGGCGGTTGATGTTTGTAGGATTCATGGATGTTGCCCTCGGTTATGCTTTGGCTGTGGACATTTTGTCGCGTGCGACTTTGACCGCTCGCATGATGGCAATTTGTGTGCCGCAGCGACACTGTACGTTGGCAAAGCCGTCCTTGATTTGTTGATCGGTGGCTTTGGGATTCTTTTCCAGCAAAGCCACTGCATGCATGATCCAGCCGTTGGCACAGTAGCCGCATTGAGCGGCTTGTTCTTCAACGAAAGCGGCTTGTACGGCATGGAGCTGTCCATTCTTTGCCAAGCCATCCAAGGTTCGGATGGATTTGTTTTCAAGGGAAGCCGTAGGCACGATGCATGAGCGGATCGGTTGTCCGTTCACCAAGACGGTACATGTGCCGCATTGCGCCAGACCACAGCCAAACTTGGGACCTTTCAGTTTGAGTTTGTCGGTCAAGGCATACAGCAAAGGTTCATCGACATCAGCCTCTACGCTTTTGACGGCGCCATCGATGTTGAGCTTGTAAATAGGCATGTTCACTCCTGAGTTAAAACTAACGCTATCAAATCAAATTCAAAGCGTCTGAGCCATTGGGGTTAGCCCTTGAGTGAAGGTCGTTTTCAAGGGGTCAATCGGCCCGCAGGACAAGGCTCCGAGCGAAACTGATGAAACAGAGCCCTAGGCAGAGGTGTTCAGGGCCTCAGAGTACGCGCTAGAGCGCACTCCGAAGCCCATACTAGGGGTTACACTTAAGCACTGTAAGCCTTCGATCAACACCCTCGGACTCGAGCCCAATTTTTCTATGCGCAGCCGTTGCTTTGTTTCTTTCTTCTTTTGCATCCTCTTGACGGCCCAAGTTCAAGCACAAAATTTGCAAAAGTTGTACGACCTGAGCGTGGATGCCAAAAAACGCTTAGAGCAAGAGGACAAGGACAAAAAAACCAAAACCGAGGACTTCTACACCGAGGCCAAGGCCAATGGCCAATATTGGAAATGCGATAAAAATTTGTTTATTTTTTATCGAGGCTATGTTCTCGCAGGCGCCAAGGAGGATGGCAGTGATATGGGCAAGTCTCCCTATGATTTGATTGGCAACTATCAGGTGGTCAACAATCAATTCATCAATTTCAATTTCCCAACCTTGCCCTATGACAACATCTTTGAGCTCAACATTGCCAAGGGTGAGGCCGTGGTTTTCAAGAAATCCCTTAACCGCTTGGAAAAATTGGCTTGCACCTTTCTCAAGTGAGACCGGCGCAGTTCTGAAAAGCCTGTGAAGATGCGCTAGTTGGCTTTGCTAAAGCGTTGGAGGCGCCCCACTTGGCTTTGAATTTCAGGGTTTTGTTCGAATGTACTGCGCTAAACTTTGATCCATGGCCTGGGTGTAGGACCACCATAGGTAAGGAAAATGGCCGTAGCGAAGGGACAATTGTTGTTGGGCTTGGCTTGCAGTTTGGCCACTGTCTAGGAGAGACAAGGCCGAGAGCAGTCCACTGCGATCGGCCCCATCGGTGCAGTGAATCAACAGAGGTTTAGGGGCCTTGCGAATCATTTGCAACAGACCTTCCATTTGCTCGGTGTCAAGGGCGGTGCCGGCAGACAAGGACACATCCATGTGCAAGATACCCAAACGGCCAGCGTTTTCGACTTCCTCTTGGTACCAAGTCGCGTCTTGATTGGCTCCTCTTAAATTCAACACACTCTTGAGGCCAAACTCTTGGGTCTTTTGGCGAAACTCTGCCGAACTCAATTGCCCTGAGCGGTAGATTTCATGCTTCACGACTTCGTGAAAATTGCCCCCAAAGTGAATCCAAGAATAGATGCTCAAAAGGGCCACAAAAGGCGTCAATAGCAAGGTGCTCACAGTGACAAAAGCGCGTTTAAAAGTGAGAGGCATGAAGGCGATGGTCGAACAACTGGGGAAAAGACACGAGAAGGTTTTTTTGGGAATAAAAAAGCGTTCAGCATTGGTGTTTATCAGAGTACTTTTTCTTATGAAAAGTCTATAAAGTGTAACGTTTATTGAATCATAAGGGTTGAGGAGCCAACATGTCTATTACTTCTTTCAAGGTCGATGGACTCAATGTCCAAGTGGATGGGGATCCGCAGATGCCCTTGCTGTATGCATTGAGAGATGATTTGCAAATGAACAACCCCAAGTTTGGGTGTGGTTTGGCGCAGTGCGGCGCTTGTACAGTGCAATTGAATGGCGTTCCAATTCGTTCATGTGCCGTGCCCGTCTCAGCGGTGAGCAACCAGTCGGTCAAAACCCTCAAAAGCCTTGGCACCCCAGAAAAGCCCCATCCCCTTCAAGTGGCCTTTGTGGAGGAGCAAGTCACCCAGTGCGGTTACTGCGTCAATGGTTGGCTCATGACCGCAGAGGCGCTGTTGCGCAAAAACCCAAAAGCCACGGAAGAGGAGCTCAAAGAGGGGCTGAAAGACTTGAAGTGCCGGTGTGGTACACACGTCTCTATTCTTCGCGGCATCAAACGCGCACAAGCCAAAATATTGGCAGGAGCTCTTGCATGAAAAACACTCTTCAATCAAGTACCCCGTTGGTCTCCACTGAAGACACCCAGCCAACGGCGCCATCGATTCATGCTGCTGCTGGTGCCTTGTCCAGGCGCGATTGGCTCAAATCCTCTGGAGCTTTGGTGGTCACCGCCTCCTCGACGGGCTTTGTAGGCCTGGCCGGCATGGGGGCTGGGTTTGGAGCCGATGCGCAAGCTCAAGTGGGAGCGACCAAGCCCGCCTTGCATGCCGAAGAACTTGACTCATGGATTGCGGTGGGTGCAGATGGCAAAGTGACGGCTTTTTTCGGTAAAGTCGACTTGGGGCAGGGCTTGGTGGTGGCCTTGGCTCAAATTGTGGCCGATGAGTTGGATGTGGACTACGGCGTGGTTCAAATCGTTCAGGGACAGACCGACAAGACCCTGAACCAAGGTGGAGCCTCCAGTGCCGTTGGGATTCAAGCCGGGGCCAAACCGCTTCGTTTTGCTGCAGCTGAGGCCAGGCGACTGCTTCTTGAGATGGCGTCCTTGAAGTTGGGCGTGGACTCGGCCACCTTGGTGGTGAGCAAGGGTGTGATCAGCGTCAAAGCGGACCCCACAAAGAGCGTGAGCTACCAAGACCTCATTGGGGGCAAGTTCTTCAACTCCAAAGTCGAATGGAACAAAAAAATCGGTAACCCTTTGGAGATCAAAGTCAAAGCTCAACCCAAAAAGCCCTCCGAGTACCGGGTGGTGGGTCAATCGATTCCTAGAACCGATTTGGCTTGGCGGATTTATGCGACGGGTGAGTTTGTGAGCGATATTCGCATTCCTGGCATGCTGCACGCGCGAACGGTGAGAACGCCCATGGCTGGCGCCACCATTGAATCGGTGGACGCGCTCTCGATCAAAGATATCCCAGGTGCACGCGTGGTGCGAGAGAAAAATTTCCTGGCGGTGGTGGCTGAAAAAGAATGGGATGCGGTCAAGGCCTCCAAGCAGCTCAAGGTCAAATGGCGCCAGTCTGTGGAGAAATTACCCACCCACACCAAAGTCTTTGAGCACATTGCCAAGGCGCCCGTGGTCAAGCGAGAGGAGGAGCTGAAGAAAGGCAACGTCGATGAGGCGTTCAAGGGTGCCAAAAGGATCATTGAAGCCCAGTACGGTTGGCCCTTTCAGTCCCACGCCAGCATGGGCCCAGCGTGTGCGATCGCAGACGTGAAAGCCGACAAGATTGAAATTTGGACGGGCTCACAAAAACCTCACTTCGCAAGAGACGGTGTGGCCAATTTGCTAGGTGTCGACCCTAAAATGGTCACTGGACATTGGGTCATTGGGCCGGGCTCTTATGGTCGCAACGATGCTGGAGATGCGGTGATGGATGCAGCGATGTTGTCCAAACTCACCGGCCGAGTCGTGCGTGTGCAAGGCATGCGTCATGACGCAACGACTTGGGACCCCAAAGCGCCTGCGTCCATTCACATGGCAAGGGCCGCCTTGGATGGCAACGGAGAAGTCTTGGGCTATGAATTCACATCCAAGGCTTTTTCACGCGTGAGCATAGAGAGCAATGAGGCCGATCCCCATGACTCTTTGGTTGGCATGGAAATCGGTTTGCCTGCCAGAAACGGGGTGGGCTTTGGAGTCCCACTTGAGGCATACGCTTTTCAACACAAGCGCTATGCATGGGAGGTGATTCCAGACTTGGTCAAACAAGCCTCGCCTTTGAGAACCTCACACTTGCGAGACCCGGTGGGTTTGCAAATTCACTTCGCCAGCGAGCAGTTCATCGACGAGTTGGCCTTTGAGACCCAGAGCGATCCGATTGATTTCAGATTGAAGTACGCAACGTCCTTCAGAGACCAAGAGCTCTTCAAGGCTCTTCAAGAGAAGTCGGGTTGGGAAAACAAACGTGCCCATATCTTGCCGCAAAAGGGCTCCATCCTCAAGGGCCAAGGTGTCGCTTACGCGCATCGAGGCGGCACCATGTTGGCCATTGTGGCGCACATCGAGGTGGACACGAGAACCGGGCGCATCTGGGGTCGCAAGTTCACCGTCGCTCACGACTGTGGCCTGGTCATCAACCCCAAGGGTTTGCGCTACACCATTGAAAATGGATTGGTGCAGGCGCTGTCCAGAACGCTCTTTGAGGAGGTGCAATTCGATCAAGAGCGCGTCACCAGTGTGGATTGGTTGACCTATCCGATTTTGAACATCAAAGACGCGCCAGAGTCGATCAATGTGGTGCTCTTGAACCGTCCGGAGTTGCCACCAACGGGTGCTGGTGAGGCGACGTGCCGGGTGGTGCCAGCGGCAGTAGCCAATGCATTTTTTGATGCAACGGGTGTGAGGATGAGGCAGGCACCTTTGTCTCCCAAGCATGTTTTGCAAGCCTTGAGAGCGGTTGAGAAAACCAAGCCCAGCACCAAGGCCTAAAGCCATGTGGGTGGCGCTGAGCTGAAGGGGCCACTGAGCGAGGACCTAGAGGACCAGGTTCAGTGACCAAGGAAGCGCTTTGAGGGCGATTCCTTGGCAGGGGCCCAAGTTAGTTTTTGTGGTGCCAAGGCAAGACCTAGGCCACCACTCAGTCACTTTGGTGTTCGGTGAGCGTTTGCTCCAAGACTTGGTCGGGGTGGTGTTCAGGCTTGGGCGGGCGTTTGGCAGCCCGTGTCAAAATCTCGATAAAAAATGAGGGGAGCTCTTGGAGCCTGAACTCATTGATTTTGGCGTTGATCTCTTTGGGGTGAATGCCTTGCGCGAGGGCTTCATCGGGTCCGATTTTGCAATCAAAGAGCCAATGATCCGAGCCTTTGGGCAGGGTTTTGTTTCTTTGGCGATTGAAATATTTGCGGATGTCGTGTTTGATGCGGTCGCTCAAGCGATCGGCATGTTGGTCTTTGTCCACCAGGGCATAGGTTTTTCTCATACCCGATGTTAACCCGTTTGATGTGCTCCATGCACCAAAGGTTAAAATGAGTTTTTTGCAGCACGCCATCCACGGACGTTGCTTTTTGTGTCCTCCATCTCCTAAGTTGCCATGATAAATACCTCACCCCAGTTGGTTTTGATCCCCGGTCTGATGTGCGATGACGCTGTTTGGACCCCTTTGTTGCCTTGGTTAAATGAGATCGCTTCAACGCATTTGATCGATCACGGCCAGGCCAACTCATTGACCGTGATGGCTGAACAAGTCTTGGACGAGGTACAGGGCGTTTTTTTAATGGCGGGTCACTCCATGGGCGGTCGCGTGGCCATGGAGGTCATGCGCTTGGCACCTGAGCGGGTCAAAGGGGTTGCTTTGATGGACACCGGTCACAAGCCCTTGGCACCTGGCGAAAACGGTCTCTTAGAGCGTCAAAAAAGACAAGCCTTGTTGGACATTGTGCATGGACAGGGTGTACGTGCCATGGCCACAGAGTGGGTCAAAGGCATGGTGGCTCCAAGCCGTTTGACGGATGCTCAACTGATTGAGGATATCTTGGTGATGTTTGAGAGAAAGACGCCTGCTATTTTTGATCGTCAGATACAAGCTTTGCTCAGCCGACCTGATAGCACCGAGACGCTAAAAACTGCGACTTGCCCAGTCGTTTTGATGTGTGGAGAATTGGACGCTTGGTCCCCAGTGTCTCAACACGAGGAGATGGCGGCTCTACTTCCCAACAAGCCTGCTGTTCAAGTCATCCTAGGCGCAGGACACATGTGCACCATGGAGGCTCCTATGGCTGTGGCAAGCGCATTGTTGGAATGGATCGAAGCCTTGTTGAAGGCGAGCAAGGGCTGAGCACTTTGATGAGAAGTTCACTGTCGTCTCACGGATGGATGAACTCAAGCGTTGACAGTTTGGTGGTTGGCAGGCATCTTCAACTCTTTGATGGGCAAGTTGATGAGCGCTGCAAAAAGTGCCAATGCCATATCCGCATACCACATCCATTGATAGTCACCAAATTCAATGATGGCTAGGCCTCCAAGATAGGCGCCTAAAAAGCCCCCAATTTGGTGTGTAAAAAGCGTCAAGCCAAAGAGCGTTCCCAGGTACCTGACGCCAAAGAGCTTTCCAACCAAGGTTGCCGTTGGCGGGACGGTTGCCAGCCAAGTAAAACCAAGGCCTGCGGCAAACACATAGAAGGTGAGGTCGGTTTTGGGGGCCAACAAATAAAGTCCGATCAAGGCACAGCGAGAGCCGTACATCAAAGCCAGCACCATCTTGCTCCTGTATTTACCCACACTCGCACCCGCCACAATGCTGCCAACAATATTGGCCAGTCCAATGATGGCCAAAGACCAACTAGCAACTGAAGCGGGTAGGCCACAAAGACCGACCTCTGTGGGTAAATGCGTGATCAAAAAAGCAATGTGAAACCCACAGGTGAAGAAACCCAAGTGGAGAAAAATGTAGCTGGGGTCTTTCAACGCGTCCTTGATGGTTTGACCCAAGCCCAGATCTTTTTGCGCATGAACTTGTGGTGGTGCTTGGATGCCGGTGAGTTTGTTGGCCAAAGGAATGGCCAAGAGGGTGATCACGGCCAGTGACCACATGGCGCCCATCCACCCCAAGGTCTGGATCAGTCTTTGGGTGAGAGGCGCGAAAACAAACTGACCAAAAGAGCCACCTGCATTGATAAAACCAGAGACGCTGCCTCTGGTTTGGGCTGGAATTCTTTGTGAGGCCACCCCAATCAAGACGGAAAAACTACAAGAGCCTGAGCCGATGGCCGCCATCAAGCCGACAGACAACATGAGCCCAAAACCTGTCTCCATGAAGGGCGTCAAAGCGCTTCCAGCCGCCAACATCAACAAGCCCCCGATCAACACAGGCCTTGGGCCATAGCGGTCTGCAAGCGCGCCGGAGATGGGTTGAACCGCACCCCAGACGAATTGTCCGATGGCCATGGCCAGTGAGAGGGTGGCCATGCCAAGACCCGTGCTGGTGTTCAAGGGGCCCAGGAAAAGACCCATGGTTTGCCGCGTGCCCATGGTGACCATCATGATCATGGCGCACAACAAGGTCACGAGCCAAACGCCAGGATGATGAAAAGCTTTGAACATGTGGGTTTTTTTTAGTCAGGTGGATGAAAAGGGGTCTTGGATCAGCCTCGACCCACAAAGGGCATGTTGGTGGCCATGATGGTGGTGAAGAGCACATTGGCTGATAGGGGCAAATGGGCCATGTTCATGACCGTGTCCACCACCCCTTGCATGTCCATTCTAGCCTCGGGCATGACGCCTCCGTTGGCTTGTTGAATGCCTTGAGCCATGGCCTGCGTCATGTCGCTGGCGACATTGCCGATGTCAATTTGACCGACCGCAATTTGGAAAGCCCGGCCATCCAAGTTGGCCGCTTTGGTGAGTCCCGTGATGGCGTGCTTGGTGGTGGTGTAGGCGATGGAGGCGGGTCGTGGGGCATGGGCCGAGATGGATCCGTTGTTGATGATGCGCCCGCCCATGGGGCTTTGACGTTTCATCAAGGAGAAGGCGGCTGAGAGGCAATAAAAAGCGCCATTGATGTTGACCTCTACCGCCGTTCTCCAAGACGCGCCCGTGACCTCGTCGGGCAATTGGCCCGTTGGAAAAATCCCCGCATTGTTAAAGAGCAAATCCAGTCTTCCCCACTGAGACTCCACCCGAGCAAAGGCGTTTTGCACGTCTTCCTCTTTGGCGATGTCAGCACCTAGGATCAGCGCTTTGGAGGGATCTATTTTGTGCGCTAAAAGCCAAGGGCCAAAGCCCTCTGTTCTGCGGGCCAAGAGGGCCACATGCCAGCCCCTTTGCAGGAGTGCCAAGGCGCAGGCTTGGCCAATACCGGAGGAGGCTCCGGTCACGAGAGCGTGTTGAGGTTGCATAGGGCAGATCAATCCAAGAAAAAACGGCGACTTTTGAAGTTCATCGCAGAGGAGTGAGGACGATTTTATCCCTTGAATTCAGGCAAAGAGCTCTTGGAGCTGGACTTTTGGGAGGAGAATGTGGTCTTTAGAGTTGAATTCATTTCCCATAGAAAGGGGCACAAGGCATGAGCGAGATGTTCATCAAAACCATCCTCTACACCGATGAGCGAGGTCTGGCACAGTTCAAAACCGAAGAGCTGCCCCTCTTTGAAGGCAAGCCTGAGGCCAGGCTTTCAAGCCTACAACCCAGTTCGGGCTACCAACTGAGAAAGAGTCCCGTTGGTTTTAAAAGTCAGTTTCACTGTACCGGTGCACCCCAGTGGGTGTTTATCTTGAGCGGCGAGATGCACATTGGCTTACAGTCCGGAGAGGGCAAGACCTTCAAAGCGGGTGAGCACTTTTTCTCTGCAGACACCTTGCCTGAAGGGGCCGTTTTTGATCCAAAGATCCACGGCCATTGGAGCTGCCAAGTCGGCCCCGAGCCCTTGGTGACTTTGTTTTTAAGAGAGCCCTAAAGAGCACCTTGAAGGGGCCCCTATTTGCTTTTTGCAAAAAAGGCCCCTTGGGTTCACTTGACCAGGGCTGCACCTGCTTTGGCGACCACCTCGTCTTGTGAGCCTGTCCCGCCAGAGCAGCCAATGGCGCCAATCAGTTTGCCGGCCTCCACCAAAGGAATACCTCCCCTAGAGGCAATCACATCGTCCAGCGTTCCCAGATAGGGGTTGCTGGCAATGCCCAACTCAAAGAGTTTTGTTTCGCGTCTGTATTTGGCGGCGGTGCGAGCCTTGTGGATGGCGATGTCGATGGAGGCAATTTGTGCATGGTCCATTCGCTTCATCGCTACCATCTGACCATAAGGGTCGGAGATGGAACAGATCAATTTCCAATCGCGCTTTTGGGCTTCTGCCAGGGCAGCGCTCAAGACTTGATCGGCTTTTTCCAATTTGATGGGTGTCCCAAAAGGCAAGTCAAAGGGCATTTTGTCAGGGATGACATCGGCCGGGTTGGCTGGCGCTTGCGCACTCGCCAGTTGGGTGCTCAAGGCGACAAGCCAAGTGGCGGTGATCAAGCTGCAGCGGATAAGAAGTGGTTTCATGTCTTTGTGTCTCCAATTGAATTTTTAATAGTTTCCCCATGCAATATCCGCTCATGCCATGGCTTGTGCATTTGGGATTTACCCTTGTTCTGTGAAGAAAAGACAGACAAAAGCCCTGGCTCGCCTTGGATGGTGATAGGTTGCACCTAAAATGACCAAGATTGTCTGGGACAAGCCTCAGCTCATCTTCGCGAGGGTGCTTCATCGCTTTGACCCAGATGCAACGTGCCGGCTCAAGTGTCCACTGATGTGCTCTTTAAGTGCTAACAAGGTGCTCTTGAGGTGCTCTCTTAGCTTGCACTTTGACCGTGCGGAATTTTTTAAACCAACGAGTTGATTCGAAGGCCTGACCCCAACATGTTCACTTTTACCATCCTACCCGCCACGCAACAGCCAACAAACTCTCTCTCCAAGCTTTGGGGGCTCAAGGGTTTTCGTGCACCTTTGACCCAAGGTCTTGGTTGCGCCCTTGTTGCACTTGTCATGTCGATGTTTTCTCTTCTCACGGCCCAGGCACAAACCTACCCCTCAAAGCCCATCTCCATCGTGGTGCCTTTCCCTCCGGGTGGGCCCACCGACTCCAGCGCCCGATTGATGGCGAGGTTTTTAACGGCTCACTTGAAGCAGTCCGTGGTGGTTGAGAACAAGCCGGGTGCTGGCGGTACGACGGGCAGCACCTTGGTAGCGCGATCTGTGCCCGATGGCTACACCTTGCTTTGGGGCAGCACCAGCAGTTTGGGTGTTGCTCCTGCCTTGTACCCCAAACTCAACTATCAACCCTTGAATTCTTTTGCACCCTTGGCCATGATCGCGCGCTCGCCCGTCATTTTGGCCTCTCGCGCTGGTCTAAAGGCCAACACCTTGAAAGAATTCATTGCCTTGTCCAAAGAACAAAATCTGAGCTATGGGTCTGCTGGAAACGGTTCTTTGAACCATCTGGTGGGGGAGTGGCTCAAAAGTGAAGGGCACTTTGAGATGCTGCATGTGCCCTACAAAGGCGGTACCCCTGCATTGAACGACTTGCTAGGAGGGCAAGTGGACATGACCATGGAGACAATTCCTTCGATCTTGCCTTTTGTGAAATCCGATCGACTGAAAATTCTCGCTACCGGTGGGCGCAGCCGTGCACCCCAATTGCCGCAAGTCCCCACCGTGCGAGAGGTGATTGGTGGTGAGTACGAGGCTTATTCTTGGGTGGGCTTGGTGGCGCCGATTCAAACCCCCGTGGAGGTTTTAAAGGTTCTCTCAAGCGCCATTGTGGCCTCTGAAAACGACCAAGCCTTTCAAGCCGAGATGGCGCAAACGGGTCTTGATCCAGTGAAGAGTTCCCCCGATCGTTTCAGGGCTGACATTGAGAATGAACTGAAGAAATGGGGCAAGCTCATCAAGGACTTCAAGCCCGAGGTGGATTGATGTGGATGGATGAGGATGGATGAGGATGGATGTGGAAAGATGAGGAAGGATATGGGTGATTCATTTTTTTCTACTGCACCCTTTTCTTTAGCTTGGAGTAAACTTCATTTGCCTACGTTTCGATCTCCATCGTTTCAACCCTTAGAAGAGCCACCATGTTTGAACTGAATGTGACACATGATCCCAAGCGGCGCTCTTGGCTGGCGTCAGCCAATGAGCCAGACACGCCTTTTCCCATTCAAAATTTGCCTTTGGGAGTCTTTTTAAAGGATGGACAGTCGCATGTGGGTGTGGCCATCGGAGACAGGGTTTTTGATCTCACCGCGGCCCAGCACTTTAACTTGTTCACTGGGGATGCACTCATTGCCTTACGGGCTTTGCGCTCAGGCACCTTGAACGCCTTGATGGCCATGCCCGAGTCTTTTGCCAGCGCTTTGAGGAAGCAACTGAGCGAGCATTTGGTCCAAGGCTCTGGCTCTCAGACCATGATGACCGCTTTATCAAGCTCTTTGCTGCTGGAGCGCTCCAGCCTTCAAATGGGTTTACCCGTCAAGATTGGCGACTACACCGACTTCTTGACCTCGCTGTACCACACCGAGCGTCACGGACGCTTCAAGGGTTTGAAGGATCCCTTGCCAGCGGCCTTCAAGTCCTTGCCCATTGCTTACCACTCGAGAGCTTCCTCCATTCGCGTGAGTGGCACGCCCGTCGTGAGACCGCGTGGTCAGTACAAGGATGCCAGCGGGGCTCTTAAATTCGGCCCTGCACCCATGATGGATTTTGAGTTGGAATTGGCCGCCTATGTGGGGCAGGGCAATGAACTGTCCAAGCCCATTGCTCTAAAAGACGCGGCCCTGCATGTGTTTGGTTACTGCTTGCTCAACGATTGGTCGGCCAAGAGCGTTCAATGGTGGGAACAAGTGTTGGGTCCTTTTTTGGGCAAAAGTTTCATGTCCTCCATCTCAGCTTGGGTGGTGACGAGTGAAGCTCTCAGACCGTTCAGATCCAAGCCCCAGCCTAGAGGGGCCAAAGATCCCGCATGGTTGCCTTATTTGAACGACCCCTGGGACCGGGAATGGGGGGGCTTGGACATTGAGGTGGAGGCCTTCATCTCCTCTGAGCAACAAAGGGCAAGTCAGTTGCCCGCTCAACGCATCACCTCTTCACACTTGAAGCATTTGTATTGGACCTTTGGTCAAATGTTGGCCCATCACAGCAGCAACGGCTGCAACATGAGCACTGGCGATTTGCTAGGAAGCGGCACGATTTCTGGGCCCACCGATGAGTCTCGGGCCTGCATCACTGAAATCACAGAGGCCGGTAAAAAGCCCTTGATGCTGAGTTCAGGAGAGAGCAGAACGGCGCTAGAGGATGGCGACAACATCCTCCTTACTGCATGGGCCAAGAAAGAGGGACACGTCTCCATTGGCTTTGGTGACTGTGTGGGCACGCTCCTCGCAGCTCAGGGCGGCACCGAGTTGGACGTCTAAGACAGGTCCCTTCATGGGGCCTCATTCTCTAGGTCATTGTCTACTTTAGCGTCTACTTTAGCGTCTACTTAGGCTTCTATTTCACCTTCATCTCCACCCTTAACTTCACCAGCTATTTCATGACTTATCAATCCTACGGTACCTTTGTTTTTTTTGTGTTGATGCTGCAGGCCTTGGTGCCCAATGCGCGGTCACAGACCGCCAAAGAGGCCTACCCCAACCATCCCGTTAAGATCGTGGTGCCCTCGCAGCCTGGTGGGGGGACTGACATTGTGGGGCGTTTGTTGGCGCAGCATTTGTCAGAAAACTTTGCGCAGTCTTTCTTTGTGGAGAACAAGGCGGGTGCTGGAAACATGATTGGCATCAGTGCAGTTGCCAAATCAAACGCAGACGGTTACACCTTGCTTTTTGTGCCCAGCACCCTGGTTCTCAACACGGTGCTTTACAAAAACATCAGCTTTGACCCGATCAAGGATTTCTCGCCCATCACGGTGGCTGCGACCGTGCCCAATATTTTGATCGTGAACAACACTTTACCCGTGGCGACACTGAACGATTATTTGAGTTTGGCCAAACAAAAAAATGCCAATTTAAGTTACGGCAGTGCTGGGATTGGGACTTCGCCGCACATGTCGATGGAGTTGCTCAAATCCATGGCAAATGTTCAAATCCAACACATTCCCTACAAAGGGACCGCACCTGCGGTCTCTGATTTGTTGGCTGGACAAGTCACAGGTGTTTTTACAAATGCATTGGAGGCGATGCCTTTGATCACCTCTGGCAAGGTTCGCGCTTTGGCGGTTTCGGGTCAAAGACGCATCGACAGTTTGCCGCAAGTGCCCACGGTTCAAGAGGCAGGTGTTCCCAACTATCTCTCCATTCAATGGTACGGCTTGTTGGCGCCTGCAGGCACTCCGGTGGCCATCATCGACAGGCTTTATCAAAGCGTGGTGAAAGGGCTTAAAACCAAAGCGATCAAAGACAAGTTAACGCTCGATGGTGCTCAGGCGGTGGGCAACACCCCCCAAGAGTTTGCGCAATTGATCAAAAGCGAGATGGACAAATGGGCTCAGGTGGCCAAAGCCGCAGGCATTGAGCCTGAGTAGGCAAAAAGAGGTGGTTCGATCAGGGGTGGCGGTCTAAAAGCCATTTAAATGTTCGTAAATGCTCTTAAATGCTCGTAAGTGGCCTAATGTAGTGTATCGTAAGTCACGCAAGTAAGTCACGCAAGTAAGTCACGTAAGTAAGTCACGAAAGTAAGTCACGAAAGTGCTCGTAAGTAGGTCATGTAAGTGGCCGTATGTAACCGTGTGTAGGGTCACGTAAGTAAGTCACGTAAGTCACGTAAGTAAGTCTCGTAAGTGCTCGTAAGTAGGTCATGTAAGTGGCCTTAAGTAACCGTATGTAGGTTCTCGTAAGTAAGTCAAGTAAGTCACGTAAGTGGACGTAAGTAAGTCATGTCAGTAAGCCCATCCAGCAAGAAGCTCCATACAAGCTCAAAGATGGACCCCAAGAGCCTTGGGTACTTTCTCGAGCTCTGATGTCCAAGGTCTTACATTTTTTTGAAGTCAATGTCCTTTAGCAATTTACCCCAACGTGCAAAGTCACCATTGATCGTATCGGCAAAGAATTGAGGCGGCTCGGTGTGGGTGTCAAGACCTAGTTTTTTCATGCGCTCGATCACATCGGTTTGCGCCATGGCTGTGTTGAACTCTTTGTTCAAAAGATTGATGACCTCTACGGGGGTGCCAGCGGGTGCGATCATCCCAAACCATCCCCCTGAGGTGTAACCTGGAACGCTTTCTGAAATCGTGGGGACATTGGGGTGGTCGCCCAAGCGTTGTGAGCGAGCGATGGCAATCAGCTTGAGTTTGCCCGCGTCGGTCAAGGGCTGTGAGGCGATGTAAGAGGACAAGGTGGCATCGACTTGACCGCTGAACATGCCATTGAACACTTCAGGCATGCTCTTGAAGGGGACATGCAAGTACTTGATGGCCGACTGAAGGCTGAATTGTTCGGTCGCCATGTGAAGGAACGCGCCCTCGCCATTGGTGCCAAAGGTCACCTTGCCAGGGTTCTTTTTGGCATAGGCGATGAACTCCTCGGTGGTCTTGGCTGGAAAGGTGGGACTCACCACCAAGGCCAAAAAGTTGGAGGCGAGCAAGGCAACAGGTGCGAAGTCTTTCTTGGTGTCGTACATCACTTTTTGATAAGCCAAAGGCACAATGACCATGTTGCCCCCTTGGCCGCATCCGATGGTGTAGCCATCGGGTTGGGCTTGCTTGATCAAACTCAAACCCAGTTGCCCAGAGGAGCCCGGGCGGTTATCGATCACCATGGGTTGCCCCAACTTCTCTGAGACTTTGGGGCCTAGGATGCGCACCAAGGTGTCACAGCTGTCACCGGGACCTGCCGGGATGATGACTTTGATGGGTTTGTTGGGGTAGCCCTGAGCTTGCACGTGAAGTGCAGGTGCGCTCAGGATCAGCCCCAATAAAAAGCCGATGGCCATCTTTTGGGCTTGAGATGTAGGTGTCTTGTTCATCGAAAGTGTCCCCTTGGGTGTGATCCTATTTTTATGAATTCGCTTCGTGCTTGCTTCTTGCTCGCTTCGTGCTCGTTGGGGAGGCTCTAGCGCTTGGCCTCCACCGCACCGATGAAGTCAGCAATTCTCGTGGCCATGGCTGCCTCATGCTCTGCCCAAGCAGAAAACGGTAAAACATCGACGTCTTGGTCCTCAATGGGCAACTTGAACAAGATGCTGCCGGGTATCAAACCCGCCGTCGCGATGCCGCCCGATGAGTCATGGGTCTTGTCGTTGCCAGGGATGACCAAGGTGGGCACTTGGATGGCTTTTAGCTGCGCCTCGGGCATGCCAAGGACTGGGGCAATGGGGCCGGACTTAAAAATGCTCAACCAATGTTCCATGGTGGCAATGTAATCCTTGGGATCCATCGCCATCAAGCGCTTGAGGTTATCAGGGTTGGCCGTGATTCTCTCTTGGTATTGTTCTGTGGCACAAACCGCAGCCATGCCACCCGTTTGAGCCGCTTTGATGAATTGGCCGTAGTAGGTGTTGGGCAAACGACCTGCTGCAAAGGCGCCCCCAGTGATGCGCATCAACACCAAGCCCTTGACGATTTCCGGGTGGCGGTTGTAGACCAACATGGACAACCTGGCGCCTGAGGACGTGCCCCCAATATAAGCTGGAGTGGCCTTCAAAGACTTCAAAAGCAAGGCCAAGTCGTCGGCCCAAATTTCCTCTTCGCCGTCTTGGCCGGCAATCATGACATCGGATGCGCCCGTGTTCCTTCGGTCATGCAAAAGAACTTGAAAGCCTTGGTCGGCAATTTTTTGTGCAAACGCATTGAATTCTGTGAAACCACGACGCCCCCCTGTGATCAAGGTCAACCAAGGTCCTTTGTCCCCAAGGACCTTGTAATTGATGTTGACGTCTCGAATGTTGATAATAGGCACAGAAAGCTCCCCTTTGGATAGATGAAAAAAATTAGAAGTCCCTTAACGCTGCGAGGGGTTCAAACCGATCTTGCTGAACGCTTGAACGCCTTCATGCAGATGAAGAGTGGCCGAGAATTTTAGAGCCTCTGCGTCCTTCAAAGCCGTGCAGCACGGTTCACTGAACCCCGCCTGGAATGGTGGCCGCAATGGCTCTGAGTTTCTCGGTTTCTTGACGGATATCGGCCACGAGTTCTTCGGGCGTGCTACCCATCAAATTCAAACCCATGTTGTTGAGTTTGAGCTGAACTTGTGGATCAGCAACTGCGATTTTAACGGCTGCGTTGAGTTTCATTTGAACGTCTTTGGCCAAACCTTTGGGGCCAAAGAGGCCAATCCAATAGGTCAAGTCATAACCACTGAGTCCAGCCTCTGCCAGGGTGGGCATGTTTGGATAACGGGGGTCACGTTTGGCGCTCGTGGTGCCTAGAAGTCTCACTTTACCCGCATCAACAAAAGGTTTAGCGCCCCCATCAAAGATCACTTGGCAGGTGCCGGCGATCACATCTTGCATGCCCGGGCCAGAGCCTTTGTAGGGGATGTGCACCATGTCGACATTGGCCATGGATTTGAACAACTCGCCAGCAAAATGCAATCCGCTGCCCACGCCCGAGGTCGCGTAGTTGAGTTTGCCAGGATTTTTTTTGACATGGTCAATGAAGTCAGTCAAGTTTTTGCCAGGAACGCTTGGATTGACCACCATCAAGAGCCCATAGGAACCCACCAAAGAGATGGGGGTGAAGTCCTTGATGGGATCGTAGGACAGGTTTTTTTCAGTGACCGCCATGTAGGTGTGGGTCCCATTGGTGGTGATCAGCAGGTCGTAGCCATCGGCGGGCAGCTTGGTGATGGCCTCGGCTCCTATGCGCCCACCGCCTCCAACTTTGGCCTCTAAAATCAAAGGCTGTCCAAGCGTTTTACCAAGACTGTCAGCCAAGATGCGACTGATTTGATCGGTGTAGCCGCCTGCTGCATAGGGCAAGATGACTCTGATTGGCCTGGTGGGGTAGCTTTGAGCCCAGGATGAATGAAGCACACTTGAGCACCAAAAGAAGGCCATGAAGGCCAAGAAGGCCAAGGTGGACTTGTAGTGGATCAAGTGTCCAAAGAAGCTGAACTTGAGAGGCGTCATGGGCGGGCTTGAGAATTTATAAAAATGAACTGCTAAAGAGACCCCAAGAGGAGCCTGCATGGCTAGCTTGACTTGTAAAAAAACCGTTCGTTTACAACTTTAACTAATGTGTCACAAGCCGCAGCCCAAGCGTTAAAGGGTTTTTCCTGATGTGGGTATGCTTTAGAATATCTCCAAAGCCCACGGCTCATGGAGTTGCCAATGGTTCTGAGGAGGGCTTATGGATGTTCCACTTTTATTGAAGGTCAAATGCTATGCGCCTAGGTTACTTCACCATGCCCCTTCACCCTTTGCACAGGGACACAACGCAGACCCTTCAAGAGGACAGGCAAACCATCATTTATGCCGATCAACTCGGTTTTTATGATGCCTTTGTTGGCGAGCACTTGACCGATCAAGCCGAAAACGTCACCAACAGCCTTGTGTTTTTGGCAACCTTGATCGCCGAGACCCACAACATCAAATTGGGTTCAGGTACATCGAACCTGTCTCACTCTCACCCGACCTTGATTGCCTCTCAAGCCGCCATGTTTGACCATTTGGCCAAGGGCAGGTTTATTTTTGGGATCAGCCCTGGCGCCTTGTCCTCTGATGCTGAGGCGCTTGGCATCTTGGATCAAGACCGAACTAAACTTTTTGCCGAGGCCATCGATGTGATCTTGGCCATTTGGGAGAGAGACCCGCCCTACAACATTGATTTTGAAAACAACCGCTTCAAGGTCACGACCCAAAGCACCATGGTGGCTGAAATTGGGCGTGGGATTTTGATGAAGCCCTACCAATCGCCTCGTCCGGAGATTGTCGGAACGGTGGTCGCTCCTTTCTCCAAAGGCGTGATCGCCATGGGGCAGCGAGATTTTCACCCCATGTCGGCCAACTTCCTTTTGTCCCATTGGCTCCCAAGCCATTGGACCCACTACCAAGAGGGCAAAGCAAAAGTGGGTGCCGTCGCGCAATCGCATGAGTGGCGTGTGGCCAGGACGATTTTTGTCAGTGACGACACCTCCACGGCAAAAGCCTATGGTGGTGACGATGCCAACAGCCCCTACAGGTACTACTATCGCCAAATGCTCACCAAAATGAAGATGTCCAACCGACATGTGATTTTTAAAAAGCACGACACCGAGGACGACAGTTTGGTGACCTTGGATCGCTTGCTCGATGAGTTGGTGATCAAAGGAACGGTCAACGAGGTGGTGGACCAAATTTTGGCACTCAAAGAACAAGCGGGCGACTTTGGTGAAATCGTCTATGCGGGCATGGACCTGGTGGACCCCAAGTTGGGCCGGCGCTCGATGGAGTTGATGGCCCATGAGGTCATGCCAAGGGTCAATGCTGCACTGGGCTTGGCGCGCGAAACCAATCAAATGGCTCAATTGGAACACGTGTAAAAAAATCCCCGACGGCTTGGGTTCAACATTGAAGAGGCCACCTTCTTGAAAGAGAGGGTGGTTTTTTTATGGCCCACCATTTTTTAAAGCGATGAGTCGTTCTTAAAAAGTCTACAAATCGTTTGTTTTTTTCAGATTTTTTCTTGAACAAGCACTTCATGATGTGTGTATGTTCAAGGACAAAGAAGTTCATCCCAAGGCGTCGCCTGCGCGCGGTCGTTCAACGGCTTCCTTGAGCTCGGGCGGTTCGCGCATGTTCAGCGAATTGATCGTTGACGCCAGGGTTCAGGCAAGTCGTTGGTTTTTGATATCTTTGATTGAATTCTTGTTGATCTTGGCCTTGGTGCTTGCAATGTCTTTCATGGCGCCCTTGGTCAAAACCATTCCCTACATGGTGAAGGTGGACAACGACTCGGGTCAAGTTTTGGCCAAGCCTGTACAAATCGAAGAGTTCAAGGTGGAGAGCAAACTGATCGCTGCCGAGGCACGTCATTTTGTTCGAAACCTCATGTCCATCGATCCTTTTTTGACCAGGCGTGACTTGGACCGAGCAGCCTCACGTGTTGTGGGCAAGGCCACCACAGAGCTCAAAGAGTACCTGAGCACTGAGCGTCCGTTTGAGAGAATGGCCAAGACACCCGGACTCATTCGAACCACCGAAATCAACAGTGCCGATGCATCACAAAAAAACATTGTTTTTGTGTTTGCCCAAACCAGTGAGCGAATCTCATCGGGCCCTCCCATTTTGACCAAGTGGCGATTCACGATTCACTATGTGATTGAGCCCGCGATGACCGAGAAAAGTTTACAAGACAACCCTCTTGGTTTTGTCATCACCCATTTTGAGCGTCTTCAAGACAACATCCAATGAAGCATGTGCCATTTCGGTTGTGGGGTGTGTTTTGCGCTTGGGGCTTCATGGCATGTGCCATGCATGCCCAAGAAGCTCAGACCTTCACCGCACCAGACCCCCGTTTGGTGAGTTTTGAATTCGATCAAGATCAAAGCTATTTGATCTTGACGCGTCCAAAATCTGTGACCTTGATTCAAATGGCAGTCAATGAATCCGTCATCACCGCGGTCGCTGGAGACACGGTCAATTTTTCTGTGGTGGTGAGTCTGAGTCGCAACTATGTGATGGTGCGGCCCAAGTACGAGGGTCTGGTGACGAGTTTGACCTTGATGACCAGTGAGCGCAGCTACCCCTTGACACTTCGCTCGACCAAGGAGGGTGTTGGCAAATGGTACCAAAGGGTGCGCTGGACGTATCCCCTTGAGATCGAAGAGGAGGCGTGGGTGAGGAGGGGCAACGCTTCGCTCGCCACTGGGGAAGTTACCACTCCTGCACCCGCGAATTCACCCATGGAGACGCCAGGCTTACTACAAAAGCACACCCCCTTGTCCCCACCTTCAACGCTCATCAATTTAGCGCAGTTGAACACCAGTTACACCATCACGGGTGAGGCGCCATTTCGTCCCTTGGTGGTCTTTGATGATGGCGTGAGAACCTATTTGAAGATGCCGCTTGGGGCGCAGTCCTTGCCCGCTCTTTTTGCCTCAGACCGTGGGGCCATGCAATTGGTGAATTACACCTTGATCGAGCAGCACATCGTGGTTCAAGGTCTTCATCCAGGCTTTGTTTTAAAGCTGGCAGACACCGAGGTCAAGGTGAGCCCAAGCAGCAAACCTTCCCTGGGCTTTTGGGAAAGATTCAAACCATGACCCACCCCGAGTTGTTGACCAATGTCTTACCAAAGCCCAAAGGCTTGCCCTCTAAAAATTTGGTGAAGATCTTTGGCGGTCTTGTTTTAATGCTGTTGGTGCTTGGGATGGTGATCTCCTATGAACAAGAGTCCAGGCCTGCGGCAGATGATTTTGCAAGAGTCGCTGCCTCTACACTGACATCGGTAGAACGCTCACGGGTGGATCAAAACCACCAATTGATTGAAGACGCGTTCAAGGCCAGTGGCCTTCCTTCAGAAATGCCTTTGCCCTTGAAATGGGATCCTGGTTTGGTGGTGCCGCAAGCCAGTTTCAATGCCAGCGCTGTCACGCAAAATTCAAACGATAGCAATGGCATCATGCGCAATGCCATGAACGCTCAAAGAGGTGAGAGCGCACTTGGCCCTGCACCTAGCGAAGGGCAGCGGGCTGTTTTGGCCCTACCTAAGTTCGCAAGTGACGGGGAGCTCAAAACACAAGGGCCCATCATAGAGGGGCGGTCTGTTGGGCCTTCGCTCCCCCAAGGCGTGCCCAAGGCGGTTTCAGCAAGCGACTTCAAAAACAGCCAACCCGCAGATCACAAAAATCTTCAATTGAACAATTCGGTTTGGATGGCTCAAGAAAGTGAGGTGATGAATTCGAAAATGGTCGTGGCTGATTTTGATGACCAGAAATCCAAGCCTGGCGCATCTGCTCTCAGTACGCTGGAGCAATGGGGGTCGACGCTGACGGGCAAAAGCCCCTTGGCCGTCAGTGCAGGGTTGAGTGCTCAAAGCCAAAGATCTCCAAACAGCGCAACCTCTTTGAGAGAGGTGGAACGTGGCACATGGGCAGTTCAAAACTTTGAGGCCGATCGGCTCACAAGTGCAAACTCAAGATCAAGATCAAGATCAAGTTCTATCTCTAGCTCGGGCTTGGCCGAAGGGGGCAACGGTTTAGACACACTTTTGGCGGGCTTGGGTGCGAGCACAGAGAAGCCAAGCCCCTCTTTCGCTCGCGGGCAAGACCTTGATTTTTTAAAGGACGTGGGCAACACCTCCCCCACTCGAGCGAGTTTGAAGCCCAATCGTTTAGAGAGTGTTCACTCCGTTTTGGAGGGGACCATCATTCCTGCGGTGCTGACGCGTGACATTGTGTCGGATTTACCGGGGACCATCACGGCCCAAGTCAGTCAAACGGTCTACGACTCCATCACCCTTAAAACCCCCTTGATTTGTAAAGGGGCCAAGTTGATTGGGCGCTACAGCAATGACATTCGCACCGGTCAGTCAAGATTGCTGTTTGCTTTTACACGTTTGATTTTGCTCAATGGTCAATCTTTCAATCTAACGGGCTTTGATGGCTCGGATGGCTTGGGACAAGCTGGCGTAGGGGGTGAGGTGGACAACCATTTTTTAAAGATTTACGGCGCCTCACTGGCCATTGGCGCCTTATCGGATCAGGTCACCAAAAGCCAAGTGGTCCCCCAAGGTGCCTTTGCTTCGAGCAGTGCAACAGGACAAATCATGGTTCAAACCACCCGAGAAATTTTACAAAAGGGACGTGACACTGCACCCACCATCACGGTGGCCAGGGGGACGGTGATCAATGTGGAGGTCCGTCAAGACTTGGTTTTTCATGAAAGGGGGGCTTTAGCATGCACCTAGAACGCAACTCCAAAGGTGCATGGAGCAAGCTCGGTCTTGGGGGATCGTTGCTTGTTGCCCTCTTTGTGCTTAACTTGCATGCTCAAACCAACCCACAGGTGTCGGGGGGCGCCCTTGAAGAGATGGTCCTTGAATTCACGACCATGAAGCCGCAACTGACTGGATCGGCTGCGCAAAAGCTCAAGCGCATGGTCTCCAAGTTTGCAAGCATTGATGCGATATCGCTTGTCGTTGAGGAGGACGGATCGTACTTGGAATTTTTGTGTGAGGAGCGAGTGCGTCATGTCAAAGCGGTCTTGACAAGTTGGGGCGTCCCGCCAACGAGAATCACGGCTCGTTGTCCTCCCTCTCGGGTCTTTGGCCAAGGTGTCTTGAGCAGCAGCCCTTCAAGCTTGAGCATTCAGGGGGCTTCGATCGCTATCCTAGCGCAGCTAGAGGCAGCTCCAAGGGAGGAAGAAAAGGTCCAACCCAAAGCCAACTCTAAAGTCAATTCACAAGTCAATTCACAAGTCAATTTACACTTCAGCTCAAGGGCCAAGGCAAAAGATGAACCAGCCGTTCAACAGCAACTCTCAAAGCCTCCGACGCCAGTCGACCTCAACGCGGCCAAGCAACAGTCGACCCCATCTGAACGGGCGCTCAAAGCCAACTCAGTTGAACCTGAGGCGTCGGCGGGTCAGGCACCAAAGCATGCAGTGGTCCTCAGACAAGAGCCTGAGCCTCAAAGACCTTGGACCCCAGAAGCGTTCACGGTAGCAAGGCCGCAGGAGGGGATATCAAAGCCACGGGCGCCAACAAAGATCCCCAAAGGCGGCTTGGTGCATGTGTTTCTCGAGGAGTTGGCGCAGTCTGAAGGGTGGACTTTTTTATGGTACCCCAGTGTTTCTTGGAAAACCATCGCCGACATTGATCTGAGCGTTTACCCAAGTGCAGAGCTTGCGGTGGTGGAGTTGGTCAGCTTACTTAGGTCCGAGGGCAAGCCCATTCAGCTCAGACTGAGCACGGGCAACAAGGTGATGGAAGTCTTGTCCACGGAGGTGGTCAATGATTGATGACACTAAAAAACCATGGGTTTGGTTCTGGGTCTGGATCTGGGTCTTGAGGGCTCTGAGCCCCTTGGTGCTTGAGGGTTGCAGCATGCTGGCGCAAGAAAAAAAGATCCATGATTTGGGGGGTCGCACCGAAGAGCTCCTTCGTGGCAATGAGCCCACCGCAGCCACGGCCTTCTTGCTTCGAACAGAAAAACCTAGGGTGGCGGGTGAGATGGTGCATTTAAAAAGTCGCTTGCTACCGGATGCGTTGATGGACAACATCGGTTTTGTCACGCGCGGGCATGAAAGCTTCTTGCAGATTTTAGAAGACCTCTCAAGACTCATTGCCATGCCCATCAGAACCACTGAGATCAGTTCAATGAGTGCAAGCAGTGTAAGCACTGCTTGGTCTTCACCAGCCCTTCGGCCGATGAATGCGCCCGCATGGGGTGCGGCCTTGCCTACAGCGGGCGCACTTGGTAGCTCAAGCTTGTCGGATTTAGGCCAGTCGGTCTTTAACTTTGAGCACCAAGGGAGCGTGAAGATGCTGTTGGACGATCTGGCCGCTAAATCCAATGTGTCCTGGAGGTTCAATCCCTTGAACCAAAGCATCGAATTTTTTCGCTATGAGACACGCACCTTCTCTGTGTCTTTGCCAGCGGGTTTCAAATCGGTGAGTGCTGGCATTTCTCTGAGTGGTGTTTCCGGTTCGAGCAGTGCATCTGGCCTGGGATCTTCAGTCTCTGCGAGTGCCCAAAGCAGTTCGGGTGCTGGAAGTGTTTCTGTCTCCCAAACCTTGACGATCCATCCTTGGAGCTCGATCATGGATGGGGTGAGAGCCATCCTGAACGAAGGTCACGTGAGCCAGGGAGCGCAAGGCAGCGCATTGAACGCAAGCCCCATGTCCAACATGACTGGAGCGTCCGCATCGGTGCAAAACACTGCGCCGATGCAGACCGCCTCAAGCGCAATTGCCAACCCAGAGCTTGGGATGATCACCGTCACCGCAAGACCCTTGGTGCTCGCGCGCGTTGAGCGCTACATCGCCTCGATCAACGAGCGCTTTGCGCACAATGTCATGATTGATGTAAAAATTTTCAGTGTCGCCTTGGACGAGCAAAACTCCTTGGGCTTTGGCATCAACATGTTGTATGCCAAGTTGGGTCAATGGGGGGCCACCTTGGCCACGCCCAGCCCTCTTCGTGCGGGGGTAGACACGCCAGGTATTTTGACCTTGAGCCCGCCTGCAGGCGCCTCCAATTGGAGTGGCTCTACGGTGGTGGCCCAAGCCCTGGCCCAGTGGGGCAAGGTGGCTTTGCAAAGGCAAGGGCAGGTCTTGGCCATCAATGGGCAACCTTCACCCATACAAGTCGCCAACGAAATCAGCTATGTGGCCTCCAGCTCCACCACGAGTTCAGCCAATGTGGGCTCCATCACCACTCAAAACACGGGCAGCAAAGTGGTGGGTTTTACCGCTAACTTTTTGCCCTTGATTTTGGGTGACAACAGAATTTTGCTGTCCTATCAAATGCAGATCTCTTCTCTGGCCTCGCCCCTGACCCCCAACGCTTTGGGCATCCAAACGCCCAACATTGCCTCTCAATCCTTGCAGCAGCAAGCCTTTGTCAACGATGGGCAAGCCATTGTGCTTTTTGGTTACGACGAACAAAGGTCAGGTGCCGATTCGGCTTTGACTTGGGGGGGATTTTCCAAATCCAACGCCCAAGCTCGGCAAATGATGGTGATTGTTTTACAAGTCAACTCTGGAGTGTCCTCGCATGCCAAGTAAATTTCTGAACGGATGCCTCCTTTCGTGTTGTCTGACACCTCTTGTAGGCCTTGCTGCTTTGGACAATGTGGAAGATCAAAAGGCCATGATGGAGGCTCAAATTGAGCTCTTGAAAAAACAAGCCGATTTGAACGCCGCCTTGAAAGCCCTGTCGCCTCATGGCGCTCAGGCCCTGCCTAGTGTGGTGTCGATTGCACTGCGCGGCCCCATCTCCTTTGCCCGTTTGTTGATGCCCAGCGGTGAAAGTGTTGTGTTCAAACCAGGTGAGCGAATCCATCAAGGACTCACGCTTGTCAGCATTGAGGACAAAGCGGTCTGGGTTCATGTCGAACAAGCTGGCATGGCAAAGACCTTGGCGCGTTTGGAGTTTGCGCAACTCTCATCCAAGGAGCCCGACTTGGGGCCTGGGTCTTGGAGCTCCAAACGAACCATGTCCAGTGCCTTGCCCATCGGTCCATTGCCCCTTGCCCCATCCCCTCTCACCCCATTGCCCCTTATCGCCGCATCCCAAGCCAACCCGACCCGCCAGATGAAAGATCCCGTCGATCGTGTCAAAAGTACTGCGCTTGAAGAGTTGCCCCCACCCGCTTGGATGTCTCGTCGCACGCGTTAAGGCACCATCTTGTAAGGCACCATCTTGTAAGGCCCCATTCGCTACTTTAAGCATTCCAACAGGAGAAAAGCGTGTTGATTGAACGTGGATCATGGACCTTGCTCTTTGGGCTTGATTGGCGAATGCTATGGGGCAAAGAGGAGTTGGCAAGCGTCAAGAAAAAGCATTCCCGACAATGCCATGTGGTGTGCAAAGTGGGGGAGCAGACTTGGCTTGGCTTGCACGAGGATGTGAAGCAAAAAGGGGTCTACCCCGCGGCCTTGCTTTTGGGCCTGCTCAAGCCCAATTGCATCTTCAGTGTTGCTTTGGGCTCGGAGCTCAACTGGTTTTGTGTCTTGCAAAACGGCATGCCCTTGGCGGGACTTGATCAAGTCTTGGACCGAAGCTTAGCGCATAGCCAAATGGAGAAATACAGCACCTTGTTTCCAACTTATGACATCGTGCACACCAAGCGGTGGGAAGACCAGGATCTAGACGCATTGCTTGAGCGTGTTGTTCAAGCGACATCAACGCTCAAGGTCGATGTCCAAAGCGTTCGGGCCTTGTTGGTCAAAAGTCCCCAACAAGGCCTGCAACTTCGAATCCAACTTTGGTGCGCTTTTGTGCTGCTCTTGGGTTTGCTTGCCATGGCTTATGAGCACGTGGGTGAGCAACTGGATGTGAAGACGCACGCTCAAGTCGCGGTTGAACGCGCCTTGAGGGCAGCGCATCTGCGCGAGGAAGTTTTAAAGACCAAGACCGAGCAAGAACAAGCCACACAAGCCCTGGCCCTTGAGGCTCAAAGAGAGCTAGAAAAGTACCTCTATTTTGAAGATCCCGTAGCGCTTTGGAACGCCTTCAATGCCATCAGGCACGCTATCCCAATCAGCTTGAATGGCATCCATGCGACGGCCCTTCGTTGCGAGATCCATGGGTGTGTGATTGAGTGGGCGTTGAGAGGGGATTTGAAGAGTGCTTTGGCAAGTGCCGCCACCTCAGCGCACCAACATCCCTTGGGTTTGCCCTTTGAGATGGACCGAGAACTGAACGCGCAAGGACAGAGTTTGAGCACCCTGGCCCTTCAGCTTCCAAGGGCGACTTACCGTTTTCCTGAACTGCGAACACCTGAACAATTGGAGTTGTACATGACGTTGGATTTAAAAAAGCGTTGGCCCCATTTGCTGACGACACCCCTCAAGGTGGGCGCGCTTGGGTCTCAGTTGAAGGGGGCAGCTGCAAGCAAGCCCCCAAAGACTGCAGCTCAGGTCGATCAGACCTTGGTTCACCAAGGGACCTGGCAAATGTCCTTGACTGGAGACGCGGCGCTCATGGACGCGCAGCGTTTTTTGCTCGACGTGAGAGAGCAACCCGTTCAACTTCAAGCTCTTGCCTACACCTACCAACAAGGTTTGAGCTTGAAGGGGCGGTATTATTTTTTGCCAACCACCAGCGACCCGGCAGCTGATCGCTTGGGATGGAAGGCGCTTCACCAAGGCAACCCACCATGATTTCGGACATCAAAGACTTGCCCATAGGGCACTATCAAAACTTTGCATCCATGGACTTACCGGAAGTTTTTCAAATGCATTTCGCTCTTTTGATGACGCCTGAGGGTCAATTGCTCATGCTCTCAAGTCCCTTGGCCCACTTGTCGCACCTGCAATTTGAGTTGAGACGGCGCCTACAGAGGCGTGCCTTGGATGAGTTGATGCCCATGGGTGCCATTCACGAGTTGGAGGTCAGTCAAGAGATCCTTCAAAGTGTTCACGCCTCGGGCAGTCCTTTGAGCGAGGAGGTCTCGACCAGCGTAGAGGTGGCCGCCTGGGAGTTGATTGATCAAGCGATCCAAGCCAAGTCCAGTGACATCCATGTTGAAACCCGGGGTGCCTATGCACAGGTTTTTTTTAGGGTCCATGGCGAGCGGCTCGAGCAGCCCAATATTTCTGCCAAGAGAGCCCTGGAGATGTGCAACGTCTTGTATGGCGTGCATGCCGATGCGGACAACAAAGACGTGTCCTGGGATGAAAAACATCTGAAGGAGGCGGTCATCGAACACTTCTCCTCCATGGGTCAGCACGTGCAACTGCGCTTGAGCAGTGCACCCATTCACCCCGCAGGTAACTTTCATGTGGTCATTCGGTTGTTGTTGATGGACGAGGAGACTTTAAGGCCTTTGCACGCCTTGGGCTACGAGCAGGTGCACATCGAGTGCATCAACGACATGCTCTTGGGCTCGCAAGGGGCTGTCTTTTTGGTGGGTCCCACCAACAGTGGTAAATCCACCTCGCTGCAAGCGTTCATCGAGAAGTTGTACATCAGTCGCGGGCGATCGATCAAAGTGATCACCGTTGAAAAGCCCGTCGAGTATGTGATCAAGTCGGCGTGTCAAATGGGCGTGTCACAACACCGGCGCGATTGGGTCGACAAGGAGAGCGGCTCCATTTACACCAAGTACGTCGCTGCGACCCTTAGGCAAGACCCGGACGTGGTGATGGTGGGGGAAGTCAACGACCAAGACAGCGCAGAGAACATCAAGCACTTGGTCTTGTCGGGCAGGAAGACTTTGAGCACCTTGCATGTGTACGAGGCCATGGGTATTTTTGCAAGACTCAAAGAAATGGGGATACCTTCGTCGGTGCTGTTCATGCGCCACTTCATCTCTGGGGTGATATTTCAGCGTTTGGTGCCCCTCTTGTGCCAAGGCTGTGCCGTCTCCTTTGCGCAAGCCAGACAAGCGGGCAAGGTGTCCGCCTCCACCTACGAGCGCGTCAAGCGCTCAAGCCCCGGGCATTTGAAACACATCAAAGTACGGGGCAAAGGTTGTCAAGCGTGTGCACAGATGGGGATCGTCGGTCGCACGGTCTGTGCCGAGTTGTTGGTGCCAGATGAGGTCTTTTTAGGGCATTTGAGTCAAGGCAACGAGCGCGCTGCTCGAGCGCATTGGCTTGGCCAAGCTCACTTGAATTTAAAGGGCCTGGGTGTGGGGGTGATCGCCCATGCGGTGCTCAAAATGCACCAAGGCTTGATCGACCCGATGGACATTGAGCGGTGGATTGGTCCCATCGTGCTTGAGCGAGCGGCACTTGATGCGTCTTGAGTTGACGTTCTGGCAGCGCTTGAGAATTGGCACTGCCATGCGGCGGGATTGGTACTTGGCTTTGGCCAAGCTCAGCAAAGAGGGGATCCCCATTTATGAGTCCTTGAAGCTCATGCACCAAGAGTTCCATCGACTCCAGCATCCCTTGATGCCCTTGACGGCTTTGGTCTTGTTGGGCTTACGCGGACAAGCGATGAACCCTCCCACTGGGCCGCAAGGGGGTGCACTTGCTCGCAGGAGAAGTCTGGGTTCTGAACTGAAGGGACGGGTGCCCCATTCGGAGTCGATGTTGATCGAGGCGGGGGATTCAAGTGGGAGATTGCACAGCGGCTTGGAGCGTGCCGCAGCCTTGCTGGATTCGCGTTTGAGTTTGATGGCAAGTCTGAGTCAAGCGCTTTTGCGTCCTTTGGGTTATTTGGTGACCTTGATGGGCTTGTTGATTTTTTTATCGGTTCGAATGTTGCCTGAATTTGAACGTACACGTCCAAGAGCTTTGTGGTCAGAAGGGGCTTTGAGACTGGCGTTCGTGTGTGATCATGTGGGATGGATGGTGGGGGCGGTTTTGATCGTGCTGCTTGGTGCGAGTCTGGGTCTGTCTTGGTTCTTGCCCAATGCGACCCCTTCCTTTAGAAAAAGGATGGATCGATGGGTCTTTCCCTTTCAGTTGTATGCCTCCTACCAAGGGGCTTCGTTGTTGGGCTCGCTCTCGGCCTTCATACAAGCGGGCAGTGGATTCACCCAAGCGGTTCAAGCCATTCGTTCAAGTTCAACGCCATTTATGGTGCAGCAATGCAATGCATTGCTTTTGTCTTTGAAGATGGGCAAGACACCTGCGCAGGCTTTGTGTGAACAAGTCATTCTTCGCCCCCAACACCATTGGTTGATCTTGGTGTATGGCTTGTCCCAAGACACCCCAAGGGCCTATGAAAGCATTGCAAAAGATATTTTTGCATCGGTGGACCGTTGGATCAAAAACATCTTGGGGCATGCTTTGGGGAATGTGATGATGGCACTCGTGGGGGGCGTGGTGTTTTGGGTGTATTGGGCGATGTTTGAGATCGTGGAGTCGGTGCCCATGGGGCTTTGAGCCGGTCATTACTTGTTGGCTTATAGGCTCATAGGCTCATAGGCTCATAGGCTTGATAGCTTGGTGATCGATAAGACGCCTCGATTGGAAAGCGTTCATTTCTTCATGTTTTTTTAGAGGATGCTCATCACTAAACATCCTTAAAGTGGATGCATTAACTTTTTAGGAGCATTCTCATGAACCGTCAAACAACAAGTCGTGGATTTTCTTTGATCGAATTGATCATCGTGTTGGCCATCATTGCGGGGGGCATTGCATTGATCTTGTACAGGCAATCCAAAACCGAGGAGGCCACGCGCGTGAGCGATGAGGTCCAGTCGATCAGTTTCATGGTGTCCAAGATCAAGTCATTTTTTTCTTCGACGGGCAGTTACGAGACCTTGGTCACGGCCACACCTGTGCAAATGTCTTTGTTGACAGCGCCTTTGAAATTGAATGGGACCGATCGCATCGTGGATGCTTGGGGCAATGCTGTGGAGATTTTAGGCAATGCCGCGGGTGCCTCTCCCTCGTTTGCCATCACCATCGGCGGGGGCTCCATGGGCCGAGACACGTGTGCGGCTTTGGCCTCGGCCTTGGCCGGTGGCGCTGACTCGGTCTCGGTGGGTCAAGTCACTGCTTTGAGTTCTTCGGCTGGAACAGCCACGAGTGGCACGATCACGGGGGGCAGTCTTTACAAGTCGTCCTCCAATGTGATCAACATCCAAAATTTGGGTGCGGGTTGCAGCAGCGCCAATCCGCACATTGGTTTGCAGTTCCATTGAAGGGCAGAGGGGTCTTTGCATGAACGCTTTGTCTCTCATCAACCGCGTGGTCTGGGGCTTGGGCTCACTGCTCGCGTCCCTTCAAACCCTGGCCCTCTCGATGGTGGTGACCCCAGGCACGAGTGCCAGTTATTTGTACTTTCCGCCTGCCTTGGTTTCAGGCACGGGCAGTGGTGGCACATCCAACACCAGCGCCAGCACCGTGCTGGTGGCAGGCGTGGGCGGGGTCTCTTTGGTCAAATCTGGCGGATGGGTGGGCTACACCGTGGGGGTGTCGGGCGCTCAGGCCACGGCATGCGGGGTCAATTGTGCTTTGGGACAATTCAATTCTGGCGCTGGGTTTGTGAGCTTACAAAGTTCCCGGCCCACGACCTTCACCGACAGCACGGACAAGCCTTTGAGCAACTGCACGGCCGTGCTCACTTGCACCACTTGGGTCAACACCAACACCACCTTGCAACTCAAAGCCTATCCCAATTGTTTTGAGGGGGACTATGCCTTGAACTACACCTTCACCTGCAGCAGCAAGACATCGCCTGAAGGGATCAATCAGTTTTATGGGAGCAATCTTGCAGCGGTGGGCTTGTTTGGTGGACAGATCTCGGGGCGCTTGGTGGTCTATGCCTTGATGCCCAATTTGGCGGCTTGGGAGACTGCCAGCGACTTGGCAACTGGGAAATATGGCTATGCGCAAAGCTCCACCGAGGGCCTTAGAAACAAAGCTGCCATCCAATTGGTCTACCGCGACAAGTCCATCGAAGACGCTTGCAGTGGCTTGGGCTCGAGTTGGTTCGTGCCGAGCGACGTCGAGTTGAAATTGTTTGTAAATTTATTGCCTATGAATTATTACTGGACCTCAAATGACTCAGGTCCCCTCAATGCCACGGCGGTGTTTTCTATGAACCAAGCTTCATTTTCATTGCAAAAAGATTCTGCATTGGGCTTGGCCTGTGTTCGAGTTTATGCTTTGTAAAACCCAGGGGAGTGCTCCATGCCGATGTTGTTGATCTTGGCGGCTTGCATGTGGGTTTTGCAAACCCATCTTGTCTCCATAGCCGCTTTTGAGCGCTCAAGTCCCCAGGCGCTTGCAAGCGCGAGCGATGAGGTGGACCATTACCGTGCATTTTTGTACCTGGCCCATCTGTACATGAAAACCCATCTGCCCAGCACCGACGTGCTTGATTTGCGCGCGAGTGACTTGATGCCCGGTTTGGCGCAAGCGCACGGGATGAGTGCCGAGGCTTTTCCGAGCAACTGGCACTTGGTCGTTGCATCCAACACCCGCTGGGCCACTTGCACGCCGATGAGCGAGGAGGCCTTGGGGCTCATGGCCCAATCGATCAAAACGAACAATTTAGAAGCCAAGATGGTGTTGCAAACCTTTGCAGGAGGCCGTGCTTGGGTCATTGGCCAGGACGCAAGTGCTGGGGATTTATGCCATTGATCTCTCCAACAACACGCTCATCTGGCTCAGGCTCGAGCAGTCTAAAAAGCCAAAGAGGCCAAAGTTACCAAAGTCACCAAAGTCACCAACAAAAAGGCAACAGTCTATTGGAGCTCATGCTGTCCTTGGGGGTGATGG
>Ga0209829_10000591_pt1 | contig 32185 bp, 23 predicted proteins | sample C_140205_EF_Meta_FD_187311 | JGI IMG/M metagenome (GOLD analysis project Ga0209829, IMG submission 187311) | Freshwater microbial communities from Lake Croche, Canada to study carbon cycling - C_140205_EF_MetaG (SPAdes) (version 2) | ecosystem: Environmental > Aquatic > Freshwater > Lake... | reverse complement strand
GTGGTGATCGGCTGCCGCGACAACGGTGACGTCGACCTTGACGAACTGCGCGCGAAGATCACCGAGCATGCCGGAATGTTGGCGGCGTTGATGATTACCTATCCGTCCACGCACGGCGTCTTCGAACATGACATCGCCGAAATCTGCGCGGCGGTGCACGATGCCGGCGGCCAGGTTTACGTGGACGGCGCCAATCTCAACGCCCTGGTGGGTGTGGCCCGGCCGGGCAAGTTCGGTGGCGACGTCAGCCACCTCAACCTGCACAAGACGTTCTGCATTCCGCACGGTGGGGGTGGGCCCGGTGTGGGGCCGGTGGCCGTGCGCGCGCATCTGGCGCCCTACCTGCCAGGCCATCCGCTGGCCCCGGAACTCCCGGGCGGCCATCCGGTGTCGTCGGCACCCTACGGGTCTGCCTCGATCCTGCCGATCAGTTGGGCCTATATCCGGATGATGGGGGCGGCCGGGTTGCGAACGGCGTCGCTGGCCGCGATCGCGTCGGCCAACTACGTCGCGCGTCGACTCGACGAGTACTACCCGGTGCTCTATACCGGGGAGAACGGTATGGTGGCTCACGAATGCATCCTGGATCTGCGGCCCATCACCAAGGCCACCGGCGTGACCGTCGACGATGTTGCAAAACGCTTGGCGGACTACGGCTTCCACGCACCCACTATGAGCTTTCCCGTCGTCGGGACCCTGATGGTCGAGCCCACTGAGAGTGAGAGCCTGGCCGAGGTTGATGCGTTCTGCGAGGCAATGATCGCCATTCGCGAGGAGATCGCCCAGGTGGCTTCGGGTCACTGGCCCGCCGAGGACAATCCGCTGTGCAACGCCCCGCACACCGCTGGTTGCCTGCTGGTGGAAAACTGGGATCACCCGTACACCCGGGAGCAGGCGGCCTACCCGTTGGGCAAGGCGTTCCGGCCCAAGGTGTGGCCGTCGGTGCGGCGCATTGACGGCGCCTACGGCGATCGGAACCTGGTGTGCTCGTGCCCGCCGGTGGAGGCCTTCGCCTGAGGCCTGGGGTGGGCTACGACAGCATCCGGGCGATCGCCGCGACCAGGTCGGGCGAGTCGGAAGTGGCGACCTCTTGGTAGCTGCCGCCGGATTGCGCGGCGACCGCCTCCCAGGTCGGACGGTCGGGGTCACCGCCGAAGTCGATGACATTGATGGTCACCGGACGGTTCGGGTCGGCGGCGGACTTGAGATAGTTCTGCAGGCCCGGCCCGTCGAGGGTCTGGTCGGTGTGCGGACCCTGGGTGATTACCAGGATCGAATTCGGTTGTCCGGGCTGGTAACTGGCGATTGCATCGGTATAGGCCCGGGGCAGGGTGGTGAACGACACAGCACCGCCGCCGGTGGGTGACAGTCCCGTCAGGGTTGACGTCAGGGCCGCTGACCGGGGCTGGCCGCCGAGATCGTCGGACAGTGCTCCGGTGGGTATCACCGGGCGACTGTCGGTGCCGTCAAATGTCCACAGCCCGACGACGGCGTTTGGCGGCAGTGCAGCGATTCGATTGTTCAGTGCGGAAGTGACGCCCGCCAGGCGCGAAGGGCCACCCTCGTCGCCGGTCATGCCCTGGTCGAGAATCACAGTGGTCGTCGCCGCGGAGGCCGGGGCCACCGCACCGGCGACGGCGGCGCGGGTCGCATCGTCAGCGACCGGCAGCGTCGCGCCCAGAGTTGGGAAACCCACCACCTCACTGCCCGGCGGGGTGGTCCCGGTTGCACGGAATCCGGCCTTGGCCAACTCGGCTAGTTGTTCGGGGGTGTCCATGAAGCGGGCGAACTCGCTGGCGGCGCTGATCTGTTCCTCGGCCAGCCAGGGGCCGGCAAGTAGAACGGTGGGGAAGTCGGCAACGGCGATCGGGCCGTCCGGGATCCACTCCGCCACCATGGTTTTGGCGTCCGGCAACGCTGAGGTCCGCGCGAACAACTGCTGCTCGGTGGTGACCATCGCGTGTACCGGGGCCTTCGCAGGATCACCGGCGACGGTCAGTGCGTTCCAGGCTAAATCGGCGGTGTTATCAGCCAGTTGGGGCTGTCCGCCCAGTAGAGCGCTGACGGCACCGAGACCGGCGGTGGGCGGCGCGCCGGGCGGGGCCGAAGTTGTCGCGACGGCCTCGGCAGCCAAGTAGGCGGCGTCGCTGGCACCGGCGACCGGCAGCGCCAGTCGAAGTGAGCCCCAGCCGGGCAGATTCGCGTCCAGGGCAACCGGGTCCGTCTGCAGCGCGGGCAACGCCGGCCAGCCCTGCTGGCCGAGTGCGGCGGCCAGCTGCGGGCGGACCGCCAACACCACCGGCGAGGTGACCAGCGACCGCGCATCGCTGACAATCTGCTTGCCGGCCACAGCCTGCAACCGCGACGACTGCACCGAACTCGCCGGTATCCACAACGCCGGACGCTCGCCGAGCTCGGTCGGCCAGGCGCCGGCCAATCCGTTGACCACGGCATTCGAATCCGCTTGGGTGACAGCGACAGTCACGCACTTGTCACCCACGGGCATGGCTTCAGCGTTATAGGCCTCGGCCAACTTCGTGACGGTCTCGACGATCGCGGAGTCGGCCACGACCGCCACGGTTGCGGTGCCCTGCACGCACTGCTGGGCGGCATCCTGGGATCGTCGTGACATCGCGTCACCGAAGAATCGCCACAGAATCACTCCACCCACAAGAACCACCACGGCGACCAGGGCGGCGATCACGCCCCTACTCACTCCACGCGGGGTGCTGTCAGTCCGGCGGCGCCGGCCCTGCCAGTCGCCGTCGGCGCGCGGTATCCGGCCCGAGGGGTCGGTGTCGGCATCGGCATCGGCGCGCGGAATCCCGCCCGACGGGTCGACGCCGGCGTCGGCGGGCTCGCCCGATTCACCGAAAGATTCCCCCGGCGCGGGCATGCTGTGTCTGCCCATCTAGCTGTGCTCCTGCCCGGCGAGGGCGGACTTGTACTCGCGTCGGCGCCGGTGCAGGATCGGCTCGGTGTAGCCGCTGGGCTGGGCAGCACCGGACAGGATGAGTTCCTGGGCAGCCTGAAAGGCGATGCTGGCGTCCGGATCCGACGCCATCGCACGGTAGGCGGGATCGCCGGCATTCTGCTCGTCGACCACCGCCGCCATCCGGCGCAGGCTGGATGTGACGTCGTCCACGGTGATGACACCGTGACGCAACCAGTTGGCCAGTAACTGGCTGGAGATCCGCAGCGTTGCACGGTCCTCCATCAACGCGACATCGTGAATATCGGGCACCTTCGAGCAACCCACACCGGCGTCGATCCAGCGCACCACATAGCCCAGGATGGACTGGCAGTTGTTGTCGACTTCTTCGTGGATTTCCTCCGGTGACCAACCAAACCCGCTCTGCGCCAACGGGATCGTCAGCAGCTGCTCGATGCTGGTGCGCTTCTGGCCAGCCAGTTCCCGGTGCACCTGATAGACGTCGACGTAGTGGTAGTGCATGGCGTGCAGCGTGGCCGCGGTCGGCGAGGGCACCCAGGCCGTGGTGGCACCCGCCCGGGGTTGGGCGATCTTCTGCTGGACCATATCGGCCATCAGATCGGTCATCGCCCACATACCCTTGCCGATCTGGGCGCGGCCGGAGAAGCCGGTAGCCAGACCTACGTCGACGTTCTGGTCCTCGTAGGCCAGAATCCACGGCTGGGACTTCATCGCCCCCTTGCGGATCATCGGACCGGCCTCCATCGAGGTGTGGATCTCATCTCCGGTGCGGTCAAGGAATCCGGTGTTGATGAACGCTATCCGGTCGGCGGCGGCCTTCACGCACGACTTGAGGTTCGCCGAGGTGCGACGTTCCTCGTCCATGATGCCGACCTTGAGGGTGTTGGCCGGCAGACCCAGTACATCCTCGACGCGGCCGAACAACTCACCGGTGAACGCAACCTCCTCGGGTCCGTGCATCTTCGGCTTGACGATGTAGATCGAACCGGTGCGGCTGTTCTGGTGCGGCCCGCTGTCCGGATTGGCGGTGAGTCCGTGCATAGCGATGAGTCCGGTGAACAGTGCGTCCTGGATGCCTTCGGGAATCTCGTTCCCGTCGGTGTCGACGATGGCATCGTTGGTCATCAGGTGACCGACATTGCGGACGAACAACAGGCTGCGGCCGGGCAGGGTGAACAGCGAACCGTCGCCGGCGGTGTAGGACCGGTCATCGTTGAGTACCCGGGTAAATGTCTTGGCGCCCTTGGTCACCGACTCGGACAGGTCACCCCGGTTGAGCCCCAACCAGTTTCGGTAACCCAGCACTTTGTCGTCGGCGTCGACCGCGGCCACGGAATCCTCAAAATCCATGATCGTGGTGATGGCCGATTCCAAGATAACGTCGGAGATCCCGGCTGAATCGGTCGACCCGATCGGGGACTGACGGTCGATCAGGATCTCGATGTGCAGACCGTGGTTGATCAGCAGCACCGAAGCGGGCGATCCCGGGTCGCCGGTGTAACCGGCGAACTGTGCGGAGTCGGTCAGTCCGGTGACGTCGCCATTGGACAGCGCCACCTCCAGTTCGCCATCGGAGATCAGGAACCGGGTTGCAAGCGAGTAACTGCCCGAACTCAGCGGGACCACGTCGTCGAGGAATCGCTTGGCATAGGTGATGACTTTGCCGCCGCGCACGGTGTTGTAGCTCGAACCCGCCTGCGCGCCACCCTCGTCGCTGATGACGTCGGTGCCGTAGAGGGCGTCGTACAGCGATCCCCAGCGCGCATTGGCGGCGTTGAGTGCGAAACGCGCATTGAGGATCGGCACCACCAGTTGCGGGCCTGCCGTCGAGGTGATCTCGGCGTCGACACCCGAGGTGGCGATGGTGAAGTCGGCGGGTTCGGGCAGCAGGTATCCGATATCGGTGAGGAACTGCCGGTACTCGCCCTCGTCGATGCCGCCGATGACGCGCTGACGGTGCCACCTATCGATCTGCGCCTGCAGATCGTCGCGGCGGGCGAGCAACTCGGCGTTGCGCGGTGCAAGGTCGGTGATCACCCTGTCGGCGCCGGACCAGAAGCTGTCCGGATCGATACCGGTGCCGGGCAGGGCCTCGTCGGTGATGAAGTCGTACAGCGTCCGCGCCACCCGCAGATTGCCTACTGCGACCCGATCCGTCATAGTGCCTCCCTTAGAGCAAAGCTGATTCTATCGGTGCACGCCGTCGCGCACCGTTCCCACCACGTCCTCGACGAGGTCCTCCAGCGCCAGTAATCCACTCACCGTGCCGTCGGCGTCGGTCAGCAATGCCAGATGGCTGTTGTTCTGGCGCAACCCCGACAGCGCATCGGGCAGCGGCGTGGCGGCGGGCAGGCGAGGTAAATAGCGCACGACGGACGCGCTGACCACGGCACCGGGATGGTCAATCAGGTCGAGGATGTCCTTGATATGCACGAAACCTATGAACGCACCGGTCTCGTCGACCACGGGGAAGCGTGAGTATCCCGTTGCGGCCAAAGCCCGTTCGATGTCTTCGACACGCGGCCCGGTTCCGGCGGCTGCGACGGTCACCGTTCGGATCGCCGCCAGTGGAACGCCGACGTCGCCGGCGACCCGATTGCGGATCTGCAGCGCGCGGGACAGTCGCATATGTTCCTCGGGGTCGAGCAGGCCTTCGGAGCGCGACTCCGCGATCATCTCAGCCAGCTCCACCATCGATACGGTGTTTTCCAACTCGGTCTTGGGCTCCACACCGAGAGCCCGCACGATCAACTTGGCGCACCAGTCGTAGACGGCGATGATCGGCCGGGTCACCTTGACCCAGAACAGGTACGGCGGAACGAGCAGCATCGCGACTTTCTCCGGTCCGGCCAGTGCGATGTTCTTGGGCACCATCTCGCCCAGAAGCACGTGCAGAATCACCACGACTGTGATTGCGACGATGAACGAGACGGTGTGCTGCAGTGCCGGCGAAACACCGAACAACGCGAACACCGGTTCGAGTAGGTGCGCCACCGCGGGTTCGCCGACGCGGCCGAGGACGATCGAGCCGACGGTGATACCCAACTGGGCGCCCGCCAACATCACCGAGAGATTCTCGCCCGCACGGATCACGGTCACGGCGCTGCTCCTACCCTGCTCAGCCAGTGCCTCCAGACGGTCCCGACGCGCGGAGATCAGGGCGAACTCGGCGGCGACGAAGAACGCGTTAGCCGCGATGAGCAACACGGTGAGCAGGATCGCGAAGAGGTCAGCCATCAGAGCCGGACCCCGGTGTGATCGGGCGCAGCGCTGATTTTGACCAGATCGATCAGATCGATGCGGCGGCCGTCCATCCGAGCCACGGTTGCCCGCCACCGCGGCGGGTGGTCGACGTGCGCTCCCGCGTCGAAGGCGGTGAGTTCCACCGACTCGCCCTTGGAGGGGATGTGGCCGAGCACCGCCATCACCAGTCCGCCGATGGTCTCGTAATCACCTTCCGGTGCCCGGAAATCGATCGCCTCGGCGACCTCGTCGATCCGGAGCAGACCGGAAACCCGATGTCCACCAATAATTTTCACCACATCGGGTGAGGACTTGTCGTGCTCGTCGCGAATATCCCCGACGATCTCCTCGATCAGGTCCTCCACGGTCACCATGCCGGCGATTCCGCCGTACTCATCGGCGACTAGCGCCGCCTGCACTGCGCTGGCTCGGATCTGCTGCATCAGGGCATCACCGTCGAGGGTCGAGGGTACGACGGGAACGTTCTGGGCCAACGTGTCGAGCCTGGTGCCGAGTCGCTGCGAGTGCGGTATCTCGAAGACCTGCTTGAGGTGGACCACGCCGATTGTTTCGTCAAGGTCGCCCTCGGTGACCGGGAAACGGGAGTGTCCGGTCCGACGAACCAGTTCCAGCAGATCGGCCACCGAGTCGTCGCACTCCAGTGATTCGATCTTGGAACGGGGTGTCATGAATTCCTCGGCGATGCGACCGCCGAACTGTAGCGAGCGGTCAACCAGGCTGGCGGTCGGTTGATCCAACGACCCTCGTTTGGCCGATGTCCGCACCAGCGATACCAGTTCCTGCGGTGAGCGGGCCGAACTCAGTTCGTCGGCGGGTTCGATACCCAGGCGCCGGAGCACCCGGTTGGCGGTGCCGTTGGTGAGTCGGATCAGCGGGGTGAACATCGCGGAGAACAGCACCTGCGGACCGGAGACCAGCCGAGCGGTCCGCAGCGGTACCGCCACCGCCAGATACTGGGCGACGAGTTCGCCGAACACCATCGACACCGATGTCGCGATGAACAACGACGTGATCAACGCGATACCGCTGACCCACTGCTCGGGAACCCGCGCCGCCGACAGCACCGGTGCCAGCAGGCGCGCGATCACCGGTTCGGCCAGATAGCCGGTGATCAATGTGGTGATCGAGATCCCGATTTGGGCCCCGGACAGCTGAAACGACAGCGTCCGGTGGGCGCGCTGCACCATCTTGTCGCGCTTGCCGCCGGTACGGGCGTTGGCGTCGACGGTGCTACGTTCCAGTGCGGTCAGGGAGAACTCCGCGGCTACGAACACCGCGGTGCCCAGGGTCAGCGCGACGATGCCGAGCAGGCTCAGTGCCAGGGCGACGGGGCTCATCGCGTCCGCCCCTGTGCCAGGGCGACGGGGCTCATCGCGTCCGCCCCTGTGCCAGGGCGACGGGGCTCATCGCGTCCGCCCCTGATGTTCGCCGGGCCCTGAGCCCGGCTGACTAGTACAGGGTTCGGGGTCGGTCTCCGATGAGCGGCCCGGGTTGTCGGCAAGGATCGGGTTTTCGGCCAGCGTCGGACGTTCGCAGAGCGCAAGGCAGGAAGCCACGAGTGGGGCCTGCGGCACTGAGTTTCCCTTCGGCTTGTCGGACAGGCCTTATGTTAACTCCCCGGCAGGCCCGCGCGGGGTTACCAGCCCGATGGGAGTGGGTGTCCTTCGACAAAACCGGCCGCGGACTGCACCCCGAGCACGGCTCGTTCCTGCAATTCGGTGATGGAGTCGGCGCCCACATAGGTGCATGTGCTGCGCACCCCGGAGGTGATGTGATCCAGCAGATCCTCCACCCCGCCCCGATCCGGATCCAAGGCCATCCGGGAGGTGGAGATGCCCTCTTCGAACAGGGCCTTGCGGGCCCGGTCGAAGGGACTGTCACCGATGGTGCGCGCGGCAACCGCGCGTTTGGACGCCATACCGTAACTTTCCTTGTACGGCTGGCCGTCGCGGTCGAACATCAGATCGCCCGGGGATTCGTAGGTGCCGGCGAACCAGGATCCGATCATCACGTTGGATGCGCCGGCCGCCAATGCCAGGGCCACGTCGCGCGGATGCCGCACGCCGCCGTCGGCCCAGACATGACCACCCAGTTGTTGTGCGGCGGTGGCACATTCGAGAACGGCGGAGAACTGGGGACGGCCCACACCGGTCATCATCCGGGTGGTGCACATGGCTCCGGGGCCCACGCCGACCTTGACGATCGAGGCACCGGCCTCGATCAGATCCCGGGCACCGGCCGCGGAGACGACATTTCCGGCCACCAGGGGGATGCCCAGGCCCAGGGCGGCGATGGCCTTGATCGCCTCGCCCATCTTCGCTTGATGACCGTGAGCGGTGTCGACGACCAGTACGTCGATTCCGGTTTCGGCCAGCGCGGCGGCCTTGGCCGCCACATCGCCGTTGATACCGACGGCCGCGGCGATGCGCAACCGGCCGGCGGCATCGACGGCGGGGGAGTAGATCCCGGCCCGAACCGCTCCGGTGCGGGTCAGCACACCGGCCAGGGACCCGTCGGCCGCGGTGAGCACCGCCACCGGTATCGGGGCCTTGTCGAGCAGTTCGAACACCCGTTGCGGGTCGGTGCCCAGTGCCGCGGTCACGAAATCGCTGACCGCGATATCGCCAACCCGGGCGAATCGGTCGACGCCGGTGGTCGCCGACTCGGTGACCAGGCCGATCGGTCGGCCGGCGTCGACGACGACCGCCGCACCATGCGCTCGTTTATGGATCAGCGCGATGGCGTCGGACACGGCATCCTCGGGCGCGAGTATCACCGGGGTATCGGCCACGAGGTCTCGGCTCTTGATGAAGTCCACCGTCGCCCTGACGGCTGAGATCGGCAGATCCTGCGGCAGCACGACGATTCCGCCGCGGCGGGCCACCGTCTCGGCCATCCGTCGGCCTGCCACCGCCGTCATATTGGCGACCACGACCGGGATCGTGGTGCCGGTGCCGTCAGAGCTGGACAGGTCGACGTCGAACCGGGAGGCCACCGCGGAGCGGTTGGGGACGATGAAGACGTCGTCGTAGGTCAGGTCGTACGGCGGGGCGTGACCATCGAGGAAACGCACCCGATCAGGCCTGCACTTCGGTGCGATCCCCACTCCACTGGGTGTGGAATCGTTCGGCCGGATCGGCATCGGTACGCCCATAGGTGTGTGCGCCGAAGAAGTCCCGTTGACCCTGGATCAGAGCCGCCGGCAGCCGCTCGGTGCGCAGCGCGTCGTAGTAGGACAGCGCCGAGGCGAATCCCGGTATCGGGATGCCGAGTTCGGTGGCCGTGATCACGACGCGGCGCCAGCCGTCGATGGCCGAGGAGATCGCAGTGCGGAAGTAGGGTGCGGCGATCAGCGTCGGCAGGTTCGGGTCGGCGTCGAAGGCCTCTTTGATGCGGTTGAGGAACTTGGCCCGGATGATGCAGCCGCCGCGCCAGATGGTGGCCAGGTCGCCGGGTGTGACATCCCAGTGGTACTCGTCGGAGCCGGCCTGAATCTGGTTGAAGCCCTGGGCGTAGGCGATGATCTTGGAGGCATACAGGGCCTGACGGACATCTTCGATGAATTGCGCTGCATCGGTGGGCCGTTCACCGAGTGAGCCAGACGCCATGCCGACGGCGACGTGGCGCTGGGGCACCGATCCCGACAGCGCGCGGGCGAACACCGCCTCGGCGATACCGGTGACCGGCACGCCCAGATCGAGGGCGGACTTGACCGTCCAGCGGCCGGTACCCTTCTGCTCAGCCTCGTCGACGATGACGTCGACCAACGGCTTTCCGGTCTTGGCGTCGATCTGGCGCAGTACCTCGGCTGTGATCTCGACCAGGAAGCTGTCCAGGTCACCGGAGTTCCACTTGGTGAAGACCTCGGCGATTGCGGGTGCGGTCAGGCCCAGGCCGTCACGAAGAAGTTGATAGGCCTCACCGATGAGTTGCATATCGGAGTACTCGATACCGTTATGCACCATCTTGACGAAGTGTCCGGCGCCGTCCGGACCGATGTGGGTGCAGCACGGCACGCCGTCGACGTGAGCCGAGATCTCCTCCAGCAACGGCCCCAGCGACGCGTAGGACTCCCTGGGGCCGCCGGGCATGATCGACGGTCCGTTGAGGGCGCCCTCCTCGCCGCCGGAGATACCCGCTCCGACGAAGTGAAGTCCGCGATCGGCCATCGCCTTCTCGCGTCGCATCGTGTCGGTGTACAGCGCATTGCCGCCGTCGATGATGATGTCGCCGGGTTCCATCGCATCGGCGAGCTCATTGATCACCGCGTCGGTGGCGTCGCCTGCCTTCACCATGATCAGCACCCGCCGCGGTCGCTGCAGCGCGGCGAGGAACTCCCCAATGGTTTCTGATCGCACGAACGAGCCGTCCGAGCCGTGCTCGGCCAGTAGTGCGTCGGTCTTGGCGACCGATCGGTTGTGCAGCGCGACGGTGTAGCCGTGGCGGGCGAAGTTCCGGGCGATGTTGGATCCCATCACCGCCAACCCGGTCACGCCGATCTGCGCGGTGGGTTCCTGCGAGGAGCTCATCAAGCACCTTTCATCGTCGAGAACGGAGTGGGTTGCGGCACAGTCTGTTTGGCCGTTCCATGATTGCTGGTTTCAGATTCCGAACAGCCGCCGAAGCTCAGTCAACCACGGGACGGCGAGCTCGATGGTTGGTACCACGAGGACCGTCGCGGCCGCGGTGTAGGCGAATAGCGACAGCAGACGGCTGTTGGGCGGGCCGGCCAGCCTGCGTACCCGGATCACCGTGGTCGGGCCACCGGCGGCCATCGCGCCGGCCGGTGTGCGGGCCGCCGCACAGGCGACCAGCGCGCGCGCCAGCGGGGTGGGACCGACGGCGCGCACCGCGACGTCATCGGCGAGAAGTTCGACTAGAAGTCGCACCGCGTTGAGCGCGCTGCGGCTGCGGACGAACCGCGGGAACGCGGTGTGTACGGCGATGAACGCCTCCAGCACCAGGTCATGACGAGCACGTAGATGTGCTCGTTCGTGGCGCAGGATCGCGGCCAGCTCGCATGGGGACATTGCAGCCAGGGTCCCTTCGCTGAGCACCACTCGGCTCCGCATACCGGGAAGGCAGTAGGCCAGTGGCTCGGCGACCTGCAGAACTCGCGCGTCGTCGAACTCGCTGTGCCGCTCGCCCAGCAGATCCACGATCATCCGATGGTGAGCGCGCCGTCGGCGGGTTCCGATCGCTACCTTCAGCACTGCAACGATCAGCCGTACTCCGACGAGCAGGGTGAGCGCGAAAACACCCATCGAACCCAGCCATACCGGCATGCCCAGCGCCGCGATGGCTCCCGACCCGGGGACGAAGCGCCCGCTGGCCAGAGCCAGCCCGGCGCTGAAAGCTGACAGCACCGCAGCCGCCGCGACCGCCTGCCACAGCACGATCGCTGCACGAGGTGCGCGCATCGGCCAGGCTGCCCGCGCCAGCACTGCCGGCACGGGACCCGCGAGCGCGACCGCGAGGAGTGTGAAGGCCAGCGAGGACACGAGGGACAGTCTTACCCAGCGGGTGCCACCACCGCCAGCGGATCTAGTGCCCGAGTTGTCCGAGTTGTCCGATTAGACCTACGCGACCGTGCGCGGTTTCCAGTTCGGCCAGTGCCTCGCGCAGCGCATCGGCTTCTTCGACCCCGACGCGCTCCACGAAACTCATCAGCGCGGCCCGCCGGTCACCGGAATCAGCCGCCTGATCGAGGGCATAGACCATCAGGCCGGCCACGAGCTCATCGCGACCATGGGTGGCGGCGTACCGGTGTGCGCGGTCGTCGCGGATCTGGATCACCAGGCCCTTGCGCGCCAAGCGCTGCAAAACCGTCATGACGGTGGTGTAGGCCAGTTCGCGGTGAGCCGAGAGGGTGTCGTGGACCTGGCGTACCGTTTGGGACTCGTCGGCGGCCCAGAGGTGGTCCATCACGGCCCGTTCCAGGGCGCCCAGCCCGGTCAGTTTGGCCATTTTTCGTTCACCTCCACGACATCTTCAGAACTACTGTACCCGCGATTACTACCGAGCGTCGTACGCCCAGCACCCCGGCCCGACCGCGGTGCGGGCGGGCGTGTAGACACGACTGCGTGGAATCTGAAGCCGAGGGCGCCCCGGTCGAGTTCTCCGCACCGTTCGACGCCACCCTCGGCCTGGTTTATACCGATGTCACGCCGGATGGACTCAGGGCGCAGTTGGAGGTCAAACCCAGCCTGCTGCAACCGATGGGCATCGTGCACGGCGGTGTTTGGTGCGCGATGGTCGAGTCAATGGCCAGCGTTTCCGCCTACGTATGGCTTCGGGATAACGGCGGCGGCAACGTGGTGGGGGTCAACAACAACACCGACTTCCTGCGGGCCATCACCGAGGGCACTGCCTACGGGGTGTCCGAACCGGTACACCGCGGTCGGCGCCAGCAGTTGTGGCTGGTCACGATTCGCGATGACCGGACACGATTGATCGCGCGCGGACACGTGCGACTGCAGAACCTGACCGAGTAGTCGTTGTCAGGCGTTCGGTCCGGCTAGGTGCAGGACCAGCCGCGCGCCGCCGAGTGGGCTGGTAGCCAAAGATGCTGTGCCACCGTGTAATTCGGCCTGTTGTGCCACGAGCGCCAAGCCCAATCCGGATCCCGAGCGGGACGCCGTCGAGCCGCGAGAAAACCGCTCGAAGACGGCGGAGCGCTCGTCTTCGGGCACGCCGGATCCGTCGTCGTCCACGGTGACTTGCACGCCGTCGGAAGAACTCGTGACGGCGAGACGGACTTCGGTCGCCCCGCCATGCTTGACCGCGTTGGCGATTGCGTTGTCGATGACTAGACGCAAACCGACCGGCAGCCCGACCATCAGGACCGCGGGCGAGGGCACCAGTGCGACCCGCAGATCCGGATAGGTGCGCTCGGCGTCATGGGCGGCGCGGTCGAGCAGTTCGGTGATGTCGAAGGGAACGAAGTCGTCGGCGGTGGTCAGTTCGCCCTGTGCCAGGCGTTCCAGCGCGGTCAGGGTGGCCTCGATTCGGCTCTGGGTGCGAATGACGTCCCCGATGACTTCGTTGCGCTGTTCGGGTTCGAGGTCGAGGGTCGAGAGCACCTCGAGATTGGTCCGCATCGCCGTCAAGGGAGTCCGTAGCTCGTGGGATGCCACGGCGGCAAAATCCCGGGCCGACTCCAGTGCGGCTTTCGTCCGGTCCTGTTCGTTGCCGATTCGCGCGAGCATGCCTTCGACGGCCTCACCGATCTCCACCGCCTCCGAGACCCCGCGCACCTGAACCTCGTCGGGTTTGGACTGCGCATTGATCGCACGGGCCTGCTGGGCCAACAGTCGGAACGGGTCGATCATGATCAGCGAGATCAGCCAGCCCACCACCACGGTGCCGGCGATGACGCCGGCACAGATGATCAGCACCCGCCAGTGCAATTCACTGATCCTGCGCTGGGTTTCGGCCACCGGCGCACCCAGCGCGATCGACGCACCGCCCACCGTAAAAGTCCGGACCCGATACTCCACACCGTCGATGGTGGTGTTGGCATAACCGTCGGCCAACTCCGGCAGCACGACACTGGTGGGAACCGACATCGCCATCGAGCCCACCCGCACGGTGCGCACCACGTTGCCGTCGGGGCTCGGGGCACCGGCCGCCGGAGGTCCGGACAGCAGGGTGCTGAAGTCGCCGAGGCTGCTCACCGAGTCCAGTCGCCGGTCCAGTTGGCTGTATTGGTCATTGGTCACCCCAACCCACACCCAGACACCCAGGGTGAGCACCAGGACAACCACCGACAGGGCGGCGCCGATGACGATGGAGCGCAGCGACAGCATTCGGATCGGCAGACGCTGCAGCACCCGATAGACCAATTCGTCGGGTTTCACCACACCAATCGCCTGCCCGGATTGGCACCCCGAACTGAGCGCCCCACCGGCCGAGCATGCGCCGCGATCAGGAGGCCGCCTTCTCGGTCTCCTCGACCGTGGAGGCGATCTCCTCCAGTTGTTCGATGCGGGTGCGGGCGTAGGCCTGCTGCTCGGTGATGGTGAGTTGGCCGCGCTGGCTCCCCAGGAACGTTCCGATCCAGGACAGCGCCGTCGTCAGTCGGGCCCGGAACCCGACCAGATAGATCAGGTGCAGGAACAGCCAGGCGAGCCACGCGATGAAACCACCGAATTCCAGCGGTCCCACCTGGGCCACCGCCGAGTACCGCGACACCGTGGCCATCGATCCCTTGTCGAAGTATTTGAATGGTTCCCGCGCCGTCGGGTCGGCGCCCTTGAGTTCGGCGTTGATCAGTCGGGCGGCATATCGCGCACCCTGGATCGCGCCCTGCGCCTGGCCGGGAACGCCGTCGACCGAGGCCATATCGCCCACTGCGAAGACGTTCGGGTGACCGGGAATCGTCAAGTCTGGCAACACTTTTATCCGTCCGGCACGGTCGATTTCGGCTCCGGATTGGTCGGCCAGGATCTTGCCGAGCGGGCTGGCCGCGACGCCGGCGGACCACACCTTGGTTGCGCATTCGATGCGATCGACAGTGCCGTCGTTGTGTTTGACGGTGATGCCGTTGCGGTCGACATCGGTGACCATGGCGCCGAGTTGGATCTCCACACCGAGCTTCTCCAGCCGGGCGGCCGCCTGGAGTCCGAGTTTCTCCCCCATCGGCGGGAGAACGGCTGCGGCTGCGTCCAGAAGGATCACCCTGGCTCTGGTTGAGTCGATGTGGCGGAACGCGCCCTTGAGGGTGTGGTCGGCCAACTCGGCGATCTGGCCGGCCATTTCCACCCCCGTCGGTCCCGCACCCACGACGACGAAGGTGAGTAGTTTCTCGCGGCGCTCCGGGTCGCTGGAACGCTCAGCCTGTTCGAAGGCGCCCAGGATGCGGCCGCGCAGTTCCAGCGCATCGTCGATGGTTTTCATGCCCGGCGCCCACTCGGCGAAGTGGTCGTTACCGAAATAGGACTGGCCCGCACCCGCCGCGACGATCAACGTGTCGTAGGGGGTGCGGTAGGTGTGGCCCAGCAGCAGAGAGTCGACGGTTTGGTTGGTCAGGTCGATATCGGTGACCTCACCGAGGAGCACCTGGCAGTTCTTCTGCTTGCGCAGGATCACCCGGGTGGGGGGAGCGATCTCGCCCTCGGAGATGATCCCGGTGGCCACCTGATACAGCATCGGCTGGAACAGGTGGTGGGTGGTCTTGGCGATCAGCTTGATGTCCACATCGGCACGTTTGAGTTTCTGCGCGGCATTGAGGCCACCGAAACCCGAACCGATGATGACGATCTTGTGTTTATCCGACGGAGTGGCGCCGGGATGGCTCATCTTCGCTCCTTGTTTTACTGCACCGGCCAGGACTGCGGAGAACGTGTCATACGGTAGTCGCCCCGATCTCCGCCGTCGCGCCGGGTCACAACCCGAGCACGGGTCGAAGAGCCTCGCCGACCTTGGTGATCGAACCCGGTACATAGGCCGGCAGGTTGAGGATCACGCCGTCGACCCCGGCGCCGACCACATTGGTCGCGACCGCCTCGGCGATCCGTTCGGGGCTGCCCACGACCATTCGGCCCCGCATCTCCGCCGGAAGCATGTCTTCGGTCATGGCGGCGTCCGGCACCGCGGTCAGCAGCATGCTGGTTTCCAGGGTGGCGGGGTCGCGATCGACCTCGTCGCAACGCCGGGCCAGAGCTTCGATCTTGCCGGGGAGTTCGGCGAAGGAGGCAATGATGTTCAGGTGGTCGAAAAATCGGGCGGCCAAGCCGAAGGTCTTCTTCTCACCGCTGCCGCCGATCATCAACGGAATGTGATCGCGCAGGCGTGGTTCCGCGAATGCCTCCTCAGTCCGGTAGTACTGGCCGTTGAAGCTGACCCGCTCACCCTTGATCATTGGCAGCAGGATCTCCAGCGCCTCATCGAGTTTGGCGAACCGCTCGGTGAAGGTGCCGAACTCGAAGCCCAGGGAGTCGTGTTCGAGTTCGTACCAGCCGGTGCCGATGCCCAGTACGGCACGGCCTCCACTGACCACGTCGAGGGTGGTGATGATCTTGGCCAGCAGAGTCGGATTGCGGTAGGTGTTGCCGGTCACCAGCGTGCCGAGTAACACGTCCCGGGTGACACTCGCCAGCGCGCCGAGTGCGGTGTAGGCCTCCAACATCGGTTGGTCGGGCGATCCGAGCATGGGGAGTTGGTAGAAGTGATCCATTACGAAGACCGAATCGAATCCGGCGGCTTGAGCTTCCTGCGCTTGGGCGATGACGGTCGGGAACATCTCCGCTACCGATGTGCCGTAGGAGAAATTGGGGATCTGAAAACCGAGTCGAATCGTCACCCGCCGACAATAACGCCCCGGCGGTGTCCGGAAAGCCGGAACGTATCAGCCGTACGAGACCGCGGCACCGCGGCCGACATGCAGGGTCTGCCCTGTGACGTGACGCGCGGCCGGGGTGGCGAGAAACAATGCAAGCCTGGCGATTTCGATTGGCACAGACGACGGTGCGACTGCTAATCCGGGGTAGTTCGCCTGGGCGGCCCGGCCGCACGCAATCGAGTTGATCGTGATACCCCGGGTCCCGAGATGATCAGCTTGACCGGCGGTCCAGTTCGACAGGGCTGCCTTGACGGCGGCATTCGGTCCGTCGTCACAGGCGTCTTCGGCCACGACGGTCACAATCGACCCGCCCGACCGCAGATTGTCGGCGACGGCCGCCACGGTGAGAACGGCGGACAGCACGGTGCGGTCGAAGGCTGACCGCCACGCTGCCGCGCAGTCGGCGATGGTGAAAGCCCGTGGGTCGCCGACCGGTAACGCCGGGCCCGGCACGGTAACAACGGTGTCGAGATGCGCAGGGAACCGCGGCCGGGTATCAGCCACGCTGACCGGGTCGGTCGGATCCCACACGATGGCGTCGACGTCCAATTCCTTGGCCACGAGTTCCAGTTCGTCGCCGCGGTGACCGGTCACCACCACCTGGTGGCCGGCCGACCGGAACATTTCCGCGATCGTTCGCCCAAGGTCGCTGTCGGCCCCGGTAACCAGCACGTCCATCGGCTTGACTCCTTGTTCGCAGCCAGCGCTGCCCCATCCGCAGCAGGTAGGTTACTCGACGGTAGCGTTTGGGCCCCGGCCTAGGGTGGGACGCCATGAGGCCGATCAGTGCACCCGGTGTGGCATTGCCGCGATGGGTGTATCTGCCGGCGGCGCTGGCAACGGTGTTCGTCGGGCTGCCACTGGTGGCCATCGCGGTCAAGGTCGACTGGTCGCGGTTCGGCTCGCTGGTCACCACCCCGGCGTCCCGGGCCGCGCTGCTGCTGAGTCTGCGGACCGCCACGGCGAGCACGCTGCTGTGCCTGATTCTGGGCGTTCCGCTGGCACTGGTGCTGGCGCGGCACCGCGGAGCGCTGGCCCGGGTGCTGCGACCACTGATCCTGCTGCCGTTGGTTTTGCCGCCGGTGGTCGGCGGTATCGCGCTGCTGTATGTGTTTGGTCGGCTCGGACTGCTGGGCCACTATCTTGATGCGGCCGGGATCCGGATCGCGTTCACCACGACGGCGGTGGTTCTGGCGCAGACCTTCGTGTCGCTGCCCTTCCTGGTGATTGCACTCGAGGGCGCGGCGCGCACGGCGGGTTCGGACTACGACATGGTGGCGGCGACCCTGGGTGCGTCACCGGCCACGGTGTGGTGGCGGGTCACCCTGCCACTGCTGGCGCCCGGCCTGGTATCCGGAGCGGTGCTCGCCTTCGCCCGGGCGCTGGGGGAGTTCGGCGCCACGTTGACCTTCGCCGGATCCCGCGAGGGCGTGACGCGCACCCTGCCCCTGGAGATCTACCTGCAGCGCGAAGGTGATCCCGATGCCGCGGTTGCACTGTCGGTTCTGCTCATCGCCATCGCGGCGGTTGTCGTCGTCGGATTAGGCGCTCGCCGGATCGCGGGCTGGAACGCCGGTGGCTGACCTCGAGGTGTCCGCAACAGTCGCCAGCCGCGGCCTGGACGTGCGGTTGCGCGTCGCCGCCGGTGAGGTGCTGGCGGTTCTCGGGCCCAATGGGGCGGGAAAGTCCACGACCGTCGCGGTGATTGCCGGCCTCCTGCAGGCCGATAACGCTGTGGTGCGGGTGGGGACCCGGACCCTGACCGACACCGGTGCCGGCGTGGCGGTACCCACATACGACCGGCGGATCGGCTTACTGCTGCAGGATCCGCTGCTGTTTCCCCACATGAGCGTGATCGGCAACGTCGAGTTCGCAGCGCGCCGCCACGCTGACCGGTCGGCGGCGCGACAGTGCGCGCAGCGGTGGCTCACGGATGTCGGCGCGCAGGATCTGGCCGACCGCAGACCCGCCGAACTGTCGGGGGGACAGGCGCAGCGGGTCGCGCTGGCCCGCGCCATGGCAGCCGAGCCCGATGTGTTGCTGCTCGATGAACCGTTGGCCGGCCTGGACGTCGCAGCCGCCGCCTCCACCCGGCCGGTGCTGCGGCGGGTGCTTACCGCAAATTCCCGGGCCGCACTGCTGATCAGCCACGACCTGATCGACGTGCTCACCCTCGCCGATCGGGTGCTGGTCATGGAGGACGGGAAGGTGGCCGAGGTCGGCCCCGTCGCCCAGGTGCTGGCCGCACCCCGCAGCGGCTTCGGGGCGCGCGTCGCCGGAGTCAATCTGGTGCGCGGTGTGCTCGTCGAACCGGGTGTTCTGCGTGCCGAGCCGGTACCGGGGCTGCCCGAAATGCTGTGGCACGGAAATCCGGCGGATCATCTGGCGCCCGGCCAGGACGTTTCGGCGGTGTTCTCCCCGGCCGCGGTTGCAGTGTTTCGGGGTCAGCCTCACGGCAGCCCGCGAAACAGTGTTCGGGTCCGGATCTCCGGCCTTGAGGTCAACGGCGCGGTGGTTCGGGTACGAGCTGAGGAGCAGGTGGACGGGGCACCGGGACTAGCTGCCGACGTCACCCCCGATGCTGTTGCCGACCTCGGGTTGCAGGCCGGCGAACAGGTCTGGTTTACCGTCAAGACGCAGGCCGTCGGATTGCATGCCGGGTCCGGACACGCCTGAGTGCGAACTTGCGTCACGGCGGTAACACGGTAGGTTTTTTGCCATGACGCAGCCGGACCCCACCTCACGACGCCCGGGACTGTGGACGGCATTCGCCGTAACCGCGGTTGCCGGAGCCAGTGCAATCGCCATTGTCCTGCCACCGAATACCGCGATCGCCGACCCGGTACCGCCGCCCACAACCACCGCCGCCGCACCGGCAGCCCCGACCACGACGGCCGCACCCGCGGAACCGGTGCCGGCCGCAACGCCTGCCCCGGCCTCGACCGCGGCACCGGCATCGCCGACGCCAGCTGCGGATCCCGGCGCGCCCGCTGACCCCAACGCGCCCGCGCCGGCTCCGGCCGACCCCAACGCACCCGCGCCGGCTTCGGCCGACCCGGCGGCCGCACCCGCGCCGGCTCCGGCCGACCCGGCGGCCGCGCCAGCGCCCGCGCCGGAACTCGAAGCCGGCCGGGTCACGAACTCCGCGGGTGGGTTCAGCTACCTGTTGCCCACCGGCTGGGAGGTGGCCGACGCATCGCGGCTGAGCTACGGACAGGCCCTACTGCTCAAGCAGACCGGTCCGGCGCTGAACGGCCAGAGTGCGCCGACCGCCAATGACACCAGCATCCTGCTGGGCCGGCTGGATCTGAAGCTCTTCGCCGGCGCCGAGGCGGATAACGCCAAGTCCGCTGTCCGGCTGGCTTCGGACATGGGTGAATTCTTTATGCCGTTCCCCGGCACTCGGATCAACCAGCAGACCGGAGCCCTGCAGGCTGGGACCTTGCCGGGGTCCTCGGCGTCCTATGACGTGAAGTTCTCCGACTCCAGCAAGCCCAACGGCCAGATCTGGGCGGGCGTGGTCGGCACCGCGGCAGCGAGTGCGGCGCGCAGTCAATCCGCCGAGCGCTGGTTCGTGGTGTATCTCGGCACGGCGAAGGATCCGATCGATACTGCCGCGGCCAAGGCGCTGGCTCAGTCCATCAAGCCGTACACCCCACCGCCACCGCCGCCGCCTCCGCCGGTGGATCCCAACGCACCCGCGGCGCCACCGCCCGCGCCCGGCAACCGGATCGGTATCCCGATTCCGGTGGAAACCCCGGTTCCGGAGATGATGCCTGCAGGTTGAGCCTCCGCCATGTGATCGTTGTGCTTTCGGCAGGACAACTGTTACCGGTGTGGGCTATACCTAAATAACGGCTGGTGGCTGGCATCGGCCGGTGACCTTGAGGAGTCCCCGATGGACATCATGGCTGCAACCGAAATCCTGGCCCGTTCGACGACGCAGACCAGCGTCGGCTGGATCGGCTACATCATCATCGGCGGCATCGCCGGCTGGCTCGGCAACAAGATCGTCAAAGGCAGCAGCGCCGGGTTACTGACCAACATCCTCACCGGCATCGCCGGTGCGCTTATCGGCGGATTCCTGCTGAGCTTCTTCCTGAACACTGCGGGCGGCGGCTGGTTTTTCACGTTATTCACCGCGGTACTGGGATCGGTGCTCCTGCTGTGGATCGTCGGCAAGGTCCGCAGCCGGACCTAGCCCTAGGGTCCGGCCATCGGATCTCGCCGGACCTAGGGTCCGGCCATCGGATCTCGCCGGACCTAGCCGGACAGCTGCCACACCAGGGCGGCAGCCAACGCGCCGAGACCGTTGAGCGACCAGTGCAGCGCGATCGGCGCGATCAGGCTGCCGCTACGTCGGCGCAGCCAGGTGAAGACGAATCCTGCCGCAGCGGTAGCTAGTACGGCACCGGCAACTCCAGCCGCCATACCGAGCACGCCACCGCCGAGGATCCGGGTGAAGCCGACGTTCCCCGCAGTCAGACCCAGGGAACTGGCGATATGCCAGAACCCGAAGAGCACCGAACCGGCGGCCGCGACGCCCCGAAATCCCCAGGCCCGGTCCAGTGCGCCGTGCAGCACGCCGCGAAATGCCAGTTCCTCGGGGATGACGGTCTGCAACGGGATGATCACCAGGGACGCCACGACCGCACCGGACAGGGTGGCGTAGTGGTCATTGAGGAACATCGGCCGTGTCCAGGGCAACACCGCACCCATTGCGATCGCGATCCCGACCAGAGCGACGGCGGCGAGCGCGTAGCGCGCACCGGACTTCCAGTGCTCACGACCCAGGCCCAGTTCCGTCCAACTCAGACCGCGGGCGCGCACCAGCAGCACCAGGCCGATGGCCACGATCGGAACAGTCGCGATATTCGCCCACGCCGTGGTGAAGTGGGCGATCACGTTGGCAATCGCGAGCACCACCACCACCACGCCGATGTCGACGTACGCCCGCACCCGGTGCGGTGCAGGCAGCCGGGTCTGGGCGGGTTGAGCCCGGGCGGGATAGGCCCGGGCAGTAACCGCGATGTGTTGGGACATGTGCCTGCAATTCTACTCGCGGGCTGCGGTGGCTAAGCTCGGCGCCGGACGAAGGAAGGCGTGGTCGTGACCGAGAATGAGCCGCTGCTGGCTTCCCTGCGGGTGCTTGACCTGTCCGAAGGCCCGGCCGACGCGGTCGGTCGCCTGCTCGCCGACCTCGGCGCCGATGTGCTCAAGATCGAGGCACCGGCGGACGGTCGGGCGCGGCACGCGCTGCCGACCCTGGACGGGGTGAGCATCCCGTTCGCGCTGCACAACGCCAATAAGCGCGCAGCCGTGCTGGACCCTGACGACGAAGCCGATCGGCACCGACTGGTCGAACTCGCCGGTGCGGCCGACATCGTCATCGACAGTGGTCTGCCCGGCCGGGCAACGCACTACGGCACGTCATGCGCGCAGCTAGCCGACCGGTTCGAGCACCTGGTCACCATGGCAGTCACTGATTTCGGGTCGGCCGGTCCGTATGCGGGCTGGGCTGCCACGGACCCGGTGCTCTATGCCATGGCATGCGCGCTGTCACGATCCGGGCCGACCGCCGGAATGCCGGTGCTGCCACCGGACGGCATCGCCTCTGCCACTGCGGCAGTGCAGGCGGTGTGGGCGGTGCTGGTCGCGTACTTCAACCGGTTGCGCTGTGGCACAGGTGATTTCATTGATTTTGCCCGGTTCGACGCGGTGGTGCTGGCGCTTGATCCGCCGTTCGGCACCCAGGGGCAGGCTGCGACTGCACGCAACCGGTCAGACCGCTGGCGTGGTAGACCGAAGAACCAGGATTCCTACCCGATTTTCGCGTGCCGCGACGGCTACGTCCGGCTCTGCGTGATGTCGCCCCGGCAGTGGCGCGGATTGCGGGCATGGCTGGGGGAGCCCGAGCAGTTCCAGGATCCGCGCTTCGACTCCATCGCGGCCCGGGTGCGGGCCTTCGGTGAACTCGGCGGCCTGATCGCCGCACTGTTCGCCGATCAGACGATGGAACAACTGGTGGCCGACGGTCAGGGTTACGGCGTGCCGATCGCGGCCGTTTTGACCCCGGCGCAGGTACTGGAGTCCGAACATCTCGGCGTGGTGGGTGCGTTCACCAGCGCTGAACTGGCCCCGGGCGTGCGCGCGCGGGTCCCGGCCGGCTACTGGGTTGTTGACGGCACCCGTGCCGGTCATCGCACCCCGGCGCCCGCGTCCGGCAGTTCCGAGCCCACCTGGCGGGCACCGCAGTTCACGCCAGCAGCCACCGGCGCGGTCGGCGCACGGCCACTGGACGGGATTCGGGTGATGGATCTGGGCATCATCGTCGCCGGCGGAGAACTCAGCAGGTTATTCGGCGACCTGGGCGCGCAGATCATCAAGGTGGAGAGTGCGGCCTACCCGGACGGACTGCGCCAGAAGCGCGAGGATCAGGCGATCGGCGACTCATTCGCCCGCGCGCACCGCAACAACCTGGGCCTCGGCCTGGATCTGCGCAGCCCCGCCGGAGCTGAACTCTTCGCCAAACTCGCCGCCACCTCCGATGCCGTCTTCGCGAACTTCAAGCCGGGAACACTTGCCGCACTGGGATTTTCGTATGATCGGTTGCGCGAGTTGAACCCGGGCCTGGTGCTAGCCGAAAGCAGCGCATTCGGCGACACCGGGCCGTGGAGCACGCGAATGGGATACGGCCCGCTGGTCCGGGCGGCCACCGGGCTCACACGACTGTGGACCGCCGAGCAGCCCGAGACCACGGATGCCCGGCATCCCTTCTTCGATGCGACGACGATCTTTCCCGATCACGTCGTGGGCCGGATCACGGCGATCGGCGCACTGGCCGCTCTGATCCGACGGCGCCGTTGTGGCGGCGGTGCTCATGTTCATGTGTCGCAGGCCGAGGCCGTCCTGAACCAGTTGGACGTCAGCTACGTCGTACTGGGCGCAGATCCGGGCGCGGTGCGTCCGGATCCCGCTCACGCGGGTACCACGGCCCATGAGGTGTACCCGTGCGCCGGTGATGACGAGTGGTGCGTCATCTCCCTCGATTCCGACGCTGAACGCCGAGCGGCGGCCGAGATCATCGGGCATCCGGAATCTGCGACCACCGCCGCTCTGTATGCCGAGCTGGCGGCCTGGACGCGGACGCGCGCACCGCTGCAGGTGGCCGATGTCATGCAGGCGCACGACATAGCCGCGGGGCCGATGAACCGGCCCGACGACGTCTACGAGGATCCACAACTGCAGTTGCGGCAGGTGTTCAGCGAGATGATCCACCCACTGCTGGAGTTCCCGCTGCCCACTGAGTCCGGTCCGGCGCCCTACCGCAATATCCCGCCGGCGGCGCAGCGTCCGGCACCGCTGCCCGGGGCGGACACCCGGGGTATCTGCCGCGACATCCTGGGCATGGGCGACGAAGCGATCGATCGGCAGATCGCCGACGGCGTGCTGTTCGAAACCGAGCGAAAGGACGTTCCGCTATGACCGCGAGTCCACGGGTGTTCATCGACGGCGAGTTCCGCCTCGCCACCCATGCCGAACCGGTGCTGGAAGCCGCGACCGGAGAGCCCATCGGCGACGGCGCGAGCGGTACCGGTGCCGAGGTCGATGCGGCGGTCGCCGCCGCGCGCGCGGCGCTGCCGCAGTGGCGATCAGCCTCCCCGGATCACCGTGCCGGGGTACTACTGGCCTTCGCCGCCGCATTGCACCGACGCGCTGAGCACACCGACAAACTGGTGACCCGGGAGAACGGCATGCCGATGTCGTTGTCGCGTGGCGCCAACGGACTGTTCCCGGCAGCGCTGCTGGGCTACTACGCCAAGCTCATCACCGAAACGCCGATCGAGCAGATCCGGCCGAGTGCGATCGGCCACACGATCGTCCGCCGCGAACCCGTCGGAGTCGTCGCCGCGATCGTCCCGTGGAACTACCCGCAAGCCCTGGCCGCATTCAAACTCGCCCCGGCGCTGGCTGCCGGTTGTACCGTGGTACTCAAGGCGGCACCCGAAACCGCTTTGGATGCATTGGTTTTCGCCGAGGCAGCCCAGGAGTGTGGGATGCCGCCGGGTGTGCTCAACGTTGTGCCCGGCGGGGTCGAGACGGGAAAACACCTGGTGTCTCATCCGGGTGTGGACAAAGTGAGCTTCACCGGGTCCACCGCGGCCGGACGCATCATCGGCGAGGTGTGTGGGCGATTGCTGCGGCCGGTCACACTTGAACTTGGTGGCAAGTCCGCCGCGATCATCCTCGACGACGCCGACCTCGACGCCACCATCCGCGGGTTGCGGTCGGTGTCGTTCGTCAATAACGGCCAGACGTGTTATCTGGGATCGCGGATCCTGGCGCCGCGATCCCGGTACGCAGAAATCGTCGACGCTCTGGCTGATCTGGTCAATGGTTTCTCGGTAGGCGACCCACTGGACAAGTCGACCGATATCGGCCCGGTGGTCAGCGCGCGCCAGCGCGACCGCGTGCTCGACTACATCGAAGCCGGTAAGAGCAGCGGCGCGAGACTTGTTGTCGGCGGCGATGTTCCGAAGGATCAGCCGCGGGGCTGGTTCGTCTCGCCGACGGTCTTCGCCGACGTCGACAACTCCGATCGCATCGCCCAGGAGGAAATCTTCGGCCCGGTGCTGGCGGTGATTCCCTACGACAGCGATGAGCAGGCGATCGCGCTGGCCAACGACAGCGAGTTCGGGTTGGCCGGCACCGTGTGGTCCACCGACACCGACCGCGCCACCGAGGTAGCCCGCGAGATCCACACCGGCACCATCGGAATCAACGACTACCAGTTGGACATGGGCGCGCCGTTCGGCGGGGTCAAGGCCAGCGGTATCGGCCGCGAACTCGGCCCCGAGGGACTCGACGAATTCTTCGCGTGGAAGTCCATCTACCGGGTCGGGCCGCCGGACTAATCGCGGGCGAATGCCGCTGGGTCCTAACCGCGGGCAAACGCCGCTGGGCCCTAACCGCGGGCAAACGCCGCTAAGTCCTAATCGCGGGCGAAAGCCGCGGCGGCCTCCCGTTCAAGGTCGAGATACACGTCGTCGCCAACATCCACACCGACGCCGAGGATCTCCCCGCCCTTAAACGGGAAACCCGGTGGGTAGGACCGGCTCACCGGGTCGGCACTGTCGAAGCCGACGCACAAGCCGTCGCCGGACAGGGTGAACTTGCCGACCTGCGCCCGCATCGGACCCTCGGCCACCACCTGATCATCGACGTAGAGCTTGGCGGTGCCGGTCGATTCGCCGTGCTCGCCGGACCCCTCGCGGATGAATTCGACACCGAGGGTGTGGTTACCCGGTTCGAGTTCCTTCGAGACGAACGTCTGCTCCGGTTTGATGCCCAGGAAGTTATAGACGTAGTGCAGCTTGTGATCCTTGACGAACAGGGTGTGCCCACCGAACCGCGAGCCGTGGGCGAAGATCACCCCTTCGGTCTCCGACGTCACCTTCACGTCGGCGAGGATCTTGTAGGAGCGGCCGCGGACGTTGACCGCCGCACCCTCGGGCACCGGCGCGGTGTCGGGGTAGTAGATATAGCGGCTGCGCGGCGGCTCGGCCTGCGGGCGAGCATTGCCCAGCTGCTCAACGGCTGTCCGATCATCAAGGGGCAGAACGAAATTCGCCTCCGCCTCCTTAAACCAGACGTCGATGAGCTCCTGGAGCTTCTCCGGGTGCTCGGCGGCGAGGTTTCGCGACTCCGCGCGATCCTCATCGACGTGGAAGAGCTCCCATTGATCCTGGTCGAAGTGGCCCTTGCCGCTGATCGGCGCGTGCAGAGCAGAGGCCTTCCAGCCGTCCTGCCACAGGCCGCGGGTGCCCAGCATCGCGTAGTACTGCCGCTCCTTCTTCGTCGGCGCATCGGCTTTGTCGAAGCTGTAGCGCATCGACACCCCGTTGAGCGGGTACTGATCCACTCCGCGATAGACCTTCGGCATCTCCAGACCGGTGACGTCCAAGATGGTCGGGACGATGTCGGTGGAGTGGTGGTACTGGTGGCGCATCTCGCCCTTGGCCTTGATGCCCCTGGGCCAGTGGATCACCAGCGGATCGCACGTGCCGCCGGAGTACTGGGCATACCGCTTGAACATCGGGAAAGGCGTGGAGAACGCCGCCGCCCAGCCGGTCGGGTAGTGGTTGTAGGTCTCCGCGCTGCCGAGGGTGTCGAGGTACTGCATGTTCTCGCTCAACTCGTCGGGGTAGCCGTTGAAGAACTTGTTCTCGTTGACCGATCCGTTGGGTGAGCCCTCGCCGGATGCGCCGTTGTCGGCGCAATAGAAGATCAGCGTGTTGTCCAGCTGACCGGTCTGCTCCAGGTAGTCGACGATCCGGCCGACCTGCACGTCGGTGTACTCCGAGAAACCGGCGAACACCTCGGCCATCCGCGCGAACAGCTTGCGCTCGTCGGTGTTGAGTTCGGCCCACGGACGCACGAAGTCGACCTCGTTGGCGATATCTTCGGGCATCGGGTTCAGCGGAGTGAGTTCGGTGCCGTCGGGCATCACACCGCGCTCGATCATCCGCGCCAGCACCCACTCCCGGTAGGCCTCGTAGCCGTCGTCGAACTTTCCCTTGTACTTGGCGATGTAATCCTCGGGTGCATGGTGCGGGGCATGGTTCGCGCCCGGGCAGAACCACATGTACCACGGCTTGGACGGGGTGGCCGAATGCTGGTCGCGCAGCATCCGAAGCGCTTGATCGGCAAGGTCTTTCGAGAGGTGGTAGCCCTCGTCCGGGCCGTACGGTGGCTCGATGAAGCGGTTGTCCTCGACCAGGTCGGGGTACCAGTTGTTGGTCTCACCGCCGAGGAAGCCGTAGAACCGGTCGAAGCCCTTGGCCAGCGGCCACTCCGAGCGGCTGCCGCCGGCGGAGATGTCCTCCTCGGGGACGTTGTGGTTCTTGCCGATCCAGAAGGTGCTGTAGCCGTTGTCCTGCAGGATCTGGCCGATGGTGGCGCATTCCGCGGGCAGCCGGCCGGCCGCGCCGGGGAATCCGTTTGATCCCTCGGTGATGGCCGCGCTGCGGTTCACGTGGTGGTTGCGACCGGTCAGGAAGGTCGACCGGGTGGGGGAGCACAGCGCGGTGGTATGCCACTGGGTGTAGGCCACCCCGTTGTCGGCGAGCCGGTCCAGGGTGGGCATGTTGATCCCGCCGCCATAGGGCGACCAGGCGGCCAGGCCGGTGTCGTCGTAGAGCACCACCAGGATGTTCGGCGAACCCTCGGGAGCCCGCTTCAGTTCATAGGGACCCCAGTCCGGCACGGAGTCCCTGACGTCGAGTTTGATGACACCCCTGAACGGCTCAGCCACCGATCACTCCTTTGCTCAATATCGATTCTCTACTGATCATGGCACGTCAACACTGTGACGCGGACCCGGCTTGCGATTTGCTGTTTTTGAACACTTGCTGAACACCTGCTCAGAGCACCGTCGGTGTTAGGTTTTGACGCGCGTCGATTCCGTGACGCAGGCAATGACAGGGAGTGATCGCTGATGGTTCTGGATCCGAGAACACCGGTCATCGTCGGTGTCGGTCAGATCAACCAGCACGACGAATCGCCCGAGGTCGAACCTGTAGACCTGATGGCCGGTGCCGCCCGGGAGGCGGCCGACCCGCGAGTGCTGGCGGCACTGGACTCCATTCGAGTAGTGAACCTGCTGTCATGGCGCTACCGCGATCCGGGCCTGCTGCTGGGCGCGCGGATCGGTGCGGCCGATGCGCGCACCCAGTACACCGGGATCGGCGGCAACACCCCGCAGTCGCTGGTGAACCAGACCTGCTTGGATATCCAAGCAGGCCGCGCGGATGCGGTACTGCTGGCCGGTGCCGAGACCTGGCGGACCCGAATGCGTTTGCGGGCCAGAGGTATCCGGCTGGACTGGACGAAACAGGACGACACCGTGCCGGTGCCGCCGGGAGCTCAGGACGTTCCGATGTCGGGGCCGGGGGAGGACCGCATCGGTCTGGTTCCGCCCTCATTCGTCTACCCGCTGTTCGAACAGGCGCTGCGGATCGCCGACGGCCAGTCGATGGATGATCACCGACGCCGCATCGGCGCGCTGTGGGCGCAGTTCAGCGCGGTGGCACAGGGCAATCCGCATGCCTGGAACCGCGAGGCGTTCACACCTGAGCAGATCTGGCAGCCCGGACCGGACAACCGGATGATCAGTTGGCCGTACCCGAAGCTGATGAACTCCAACAACATGGTCGACCAGGGCGCCGCGCTGATTCTGTGCTCGGTGGCCAAGGCCGAGCATCTACAGATTCCGCGTGACCGCTGGGTCTTCCCGCATGCCGGCACCGACTCGCACGACACCTACAGCGTCGCTGAACGCTACGAGTTGCACAGGTCTCCGGCGATCCGGATCGGCGGCGCGCGGGTGTTGGAACTGGCTGGCTTCGGCGTCGACGATCTCGAGCACGTTGACGTCTACTCATGCTTCCCCTCGGCGGTGCAGATCGCCGCGCGCGAGATCGGACTGCCGATCGGCGATGCTCGGCGGCCGCTGACCGTGACCGGCGGGTTGACCTTCGCCGGCGGACCGTGGAACAACTACGTGACGCATTCCATCGCCACCATGGTCGAGTTGCTGCGCGACAATCCTGGTTCGCGCGGCCTCATCACCGCCAACGGCGGCTACCTGACCAAACACAGCTTCGGCATCTACAGCGCCACGCCGCCGACACAGGCGTTCCGTTGGGAGGACGTTCAGCCTGCCGTGGATCGCGAGCCGACGCGCACCGCGCTGGTCGAGTGGGAGGGCACCGCAACCGTAGAGTCCTGGACGACGCCGTTCGACCGGGAAGGCTTGCCGGAGAAGGCATTCCTGGCGGTGCGTACACCGGATGGGTCGCGCACCTGGGCGCTCATCTCCGACTCAGACGAGGCTGCGGCCACAGTCGTCGAGGACATCGCCGGCGCAGCGGTGAGGGTCCGATCGGATGGCAGTGCCACCTTGGTCTGATCGGGTGTGCGCTGGGGATGCGCGCCCACACCACGTCAGGCCCGCCGACGCCTTCGCCGAGGCCGCACAGCCGTGCCGGGCAATCCCGGAACAGCTACTTGTTTGACAACTACGTAATTGTACGTAATTGTGACTTCGGAAAATTACGTAATTTTACGGATACCGGCGGTGGTTCCCACCCGTATACGGTTGTCCCGCCGCATGGGCGCCGCCTATCTATAGAAGGGTCTCGGAGAATGTCTGTGAACATCGAGGTTTCGCCGGAAAATACGATGTCTGCGCGTCGCCGGAGCGGCTCTGAGTCCGGTGGGCGGCGTCGGCGGCGGGTAACTCGCCAGCCGTATGGGTGGTTGGGTGCGGGCGCTGTGAGCGTAGGAGTCGGGGCGGCGATGGCCGGTCTGTGGGGCGGCACCGCAGTGGCGCACGCCGATAGTGATCCCGCTGCTCCAGCTGGGGTGGGTCAGTCGCAGACTCGTGCCCCGCACGTCACCGTGTCTGCACCGCGGCATGAGCGTGCTGACCGGGCTGGGGTTCGGCAGGCGCGCACGCGCACCACGCCGGTCGTCGCTTCCGCGGACGCCCCGAAGCCTGCGGCGGCGTCGGTGGCTGCTCGCTCGTCGGTGGCTGCTCGCTCGTCGGTGGCTGCTCGCTCGTCGGTGGTACCGGGAGTGACTTCGGCCCGGGCGACCGTGGCCGCGGCCACGGCGCAACCGGCGGGCTGTTCCTCCCCGACCGGTGCGTGTCAGCCGCCCGCGGCGACTCGTGCCCAAGCTCTGGCCTACGGGTTGCTGACCCCGTTGGGGTTGAACGCTTCCACTCCACCCAAACTCCTGCGTGGCGGGTTGTTGTGGGGTGTGACGCGCACCGTCGCATCCCTGACGGGACTGGTCCCGGCGACAGGCACGGTCACCCTGGCGACGTCTGACCCAAGGATGGGCGTCATCACCGGCGTCGTCAGTCTCGAGGCTGAAGGGCGCGGTGGCTTGTTGGCGATGCTGCAGGAGGCGTTCCCGACCACCTACTACGTCTCCGACGCACCGGAACGGGGCACCCTCGTCGTCAACCAAACTACCGGCGCCTGGAGGTACGCCGCCGACATCGGCCTGCCGCCTTCTGGCCTCGAGGACGAGTTCACGATCACCGCCCGCAACGGCGTGGCCTCCACCGACTATCAGGGCATCGTTCCACTCGTGGAAACCGGCACCATCGCTAGCGTCAGTGTCGGACAGGGCCCGGTTGGAATCGCGGCGGTGAATACGATTGGTGGATCCCTCGACGGCGGGTCCAACTACGGCTTTGTTTACGTCGCCAACCGGTACGGCAGTAATGGCTCGGCGTCGTCGGGCACGGTGTCGGTGATAAGCCCGTATGCCGTAAACGGCACTTACCCCGTCGACACCGTGACCGGTTTCGACGGGCCCATCGGAGTGGCGGCGGGCCCCTCAACCGGAGACGTCTTCGTCTCTAATTTCAACGGCAACTCCGTGGACGTCATCTTCACCGCCGTCGGCGGGAACAACCCCACATTCACCACCAGCGAGTGGTCAGGAATGCCGTCCGGTGAAGAGAATCCCTACAATTCGATCGCAGCGGGGCCCGCATTGAGCGGCAACACGCAGTCGGACTCGGTGTGGTTTCAGGCATACAACGAAGCCAAAGACTCAGGGGTGGGCCTGAATTACATCTCGGGAACCACCAGCGCGCAGGCTGTCGAGTGGCTCACCCTGAATACGGACGCCAATAGCGGGCTGGCAGCAGATCCGGTGACGGGCAACATCTGGGGTTTCACTAGTCAGGGACAGCTGGGATTCGTCCAAGAGGCGTCGTGCAATTGCACTTCCTATAACTCCAGTTACTTCAAGACGTACTCCCTCAACGGGACGGACGCCGGGGGCGCACAGATAGCGCTGCCGCCTTCGGTCAACGGAGCCTCATCCGGTAACTACGCGTACATCTCGTTCGAAGATCAAAACGCGGTGTATGTGGTCCAGATGTATAACAGCGACGGCGCACTGTCACCATCTCTCGTTGCGACAATCGGCGGCTTCAACAATCCGCAGGGTTTGGCATTCGCTAACGCCGGCAAAGCTGTTTTCGTCGCAAACTACGGCAACAACACTGTCTCCGAGATCAATACCGACTCTACATCGGCATACTTCAACCAGATCGTCAGCTCATACACACTGCCGAGTGGCTCGGGTCCAAGCGGAGTGGCCTGTGCCGACGGGACCGGCCAGTGTTATGTCACAGGTAACGGCAGCGGTCAGGTCTACATCTTTAACTCAGTGTAATTAATAACGGTCGCCGTAAACGTGCTGGGCGGCAAGCGGTCAATCTAACCCGTCAAAGCAACCAGCGCTAGCGTCACAGGAGTCGTCGGCCACGCAGCCGACCACGAAGGCGGGACGCCATTCATCGTGAACTGGCGGATGATCCGGCCTAAGGACGCCGGCAACATCATCGCCGGGGGTGACCCGTTTGGTGGTCTAGCTGCTATACGGCGTGTGGTTGATGCCGCCACCGTTTGTTCGATGCCATGTCGCTGCTTATTCTTCCGCCCAAATACCGGGCAACAGAGTCCATAACGCCTGAACTACTGCGACGGGCTCATCTCGACGGCAGCAGGCCTGCCGCCCGGGGGTAAGGGCGACAGGCC
>Ga0209829_10000589_pt1 | contig 32202 bp, 30 predicted proteins | sample C_140205_EF_Meta_FD_187311 | JGI IMG/M metagenome (GOLD analysis project Ga0209829, IMG submission 187311) | Freshwater microbial communities from Lake Croche, Canada to study carbon cycling - C_140205_EF_MetaG (SPAdes) (version 2) | ecosystem: Environmental > Aquatic > Freshwater > Lake... | reverse complement strand
ACTGCCAAGAAAGCGGCAAAGAAAAAGAGTTAATTTCGACCCAAACCCTCGATGGAAGGAAACACATGAAAGCAATGAATCGCCGGAAACTGTTCTCAGTTTCAGCGGTGCTTGCCGCAGCGAGCTTGGTTGCAACTGCAATCCCAGCTAACGCGGCTGAAGTTGGCGTAACGGCCTCTGAAATCAAACTCGGAATGACGTTGCCAATGACCGGAACAGCATCCCTCGGTTATAACAAGATCCCAGGCGCAGCTAAAGCCTACTTTGATTATCTCAATGCTAATGGTGGTGTAAATGGTCGCAAGATCACACTCATCGTTAAAGATGATCAATATGTACCAACCCAGGCTGTTACAAAGACCAACGAGCTAATCTTAAAAGATAAGGTCATGGCCCTGCTTGCACCTCTTGGAACTGCGAATGTAAAAGCCGTTGCATCTTCAGTTAACCCAGCCAAGCGCGGAGTTCCAGTTTTATTTGTTAACACTGGCTTTAGCGGTTTTGCTGATGTAAAGAAGTACCCAACAACATATTCCATCTTGCCTTCATACATTATGGAAGCCAAGATTATGGGTAAGTACATCGCCGAAAACCTTGCAGGTAAGAAAGTCGGACTTCTCTATCAAGATGATGACTTTGGAAGCGATGCGCTCGCAGGCTTTAAGGCCGCCGGCACTAATTTTACAGTTAAAGTTCCTTATGCATCCGGTTCACAGAGTGCAGCAACTGCAGCGGGCTGGATAACTAAGTTCAAGGCAGCTGAAGTTGATGTCGTTATTCTCTTTGGTGTAACAAGTGCATCCCTTTATATGCTGGCAACTGCAGCTGCACTCAAGTACTCACCACAGTGGATGATTGACTCTGTAGGCGGAGATTCAACAACTCTCAAACTTGCTGGCGTTCCTGCAGGCGTTCTTTACAACGCAATTGGCTTTTCGCCAGTGCCAGCAACGACAGATTTAACTGATGAGTACGTCAAACTATTCTCAGATATTTATGCAAAGGCCGTCCCAGGATCGGCCTTCGACCTCAACGTTTTACTTGGAATGAACTCGGCTTTCATGACGGCTCAAGCCCTCAAAGCCGCTGGTCAAAATCCAACTCGTAAATCTTTGATGGCCGTGCTCAATACAAAGGGTTCGACTTTGTTTAACTCAGCACTCTCACCAGTTGGCTACACAGGCACAAGCCATGTTGGTCTAACCGGTGAGTGGGTCGGTAAATACTCTCCAACGGGAGATTTACTTCCTATTGGTGGCATATACACCACGTACACAACCGATTCAGGTGCTGGCGCAGTTGTTAAGTCAACATATAAGCGCCCAGCAATGCCAGCGAAGGGATTAACAAACTAATGAGAAAACAACGCTTCATTGCACTTCTTAGTGCAACGGCTCTTGTAACAGGAATTATCGTTTCGATTCCAGTTGCAGCTAACGCTGCACCTGCATGCGATGGCAAATCACCAATTCAAACATGTGTTGGCCTGACTTCAGATGGTGCTCCGTACATGATGATGATTCCAGCTAATTTTGGTGGAACTGTCGCTTTGTACTCACATGGATACCGTTACAACATCGATATCCCCGCAGGAATTCCGCTGATTGGTGGATACAAAGTCACCAATACTCCAGAGCCAGTTCCAGGTGGAAACTCTGCAGTTGCGCAGTATCTATTTAGTCAAGGAATCGCTGTTGTTGGTTCAGGTTTTGCGCGTCAAGGGTGGAATCCAGATTCAGCAATCGCAACAGACGTTGAGTTAATCGGCGTCTTTAAAGCACAGTTCCCAGCAACAACGAAGGTTATTGCATGGGGATCATCCCTTGGTGCGGTTATCACGCAAGGTCTTGCTGAGAAGCATCCAGAGCTCATCTCTGCTGCTGCACCAATGTGTTTAGCTGACAATGTTCCAGCTGAATTAACTATGGCTGGAGATTTCCTATGGGGCCTCAAAGTTCTATTTGATCCAACGATTAAGGCTGGAAACTACTCAGCAGGGGCAGCTGGAAACGCAGAAGCCTATGGCGACTTAGTTAAGGTCTTTACCGTAATGGGCAAGTTACAGGCATCGCTTACAACAAATGCTTGGCCAGATACTTCATCGCCAACAGGAAAAGCTTTAGCTGCCGGTGGAGTTCCACCACGCAGTGCGCTCTTGTTGCTTGGCTTAATGGCTGGACTTCCAACTCAATCTGCACACTTTGACTCCATAAGTGGACCAGCTGGCGCATTAAAGCTTTCATTCCCGCTAGCAATTAGTCCAGCTCTTGCAATCCTTGAAAATGGAACAAATGCTGCAGCTCTTGCAATTCTTGCAACCCAAGATGTTGAACTTCAAGCAGGGGGTGCAATCTTTGATAACACAAAGACTGATTATGCCGCTCGTATTGATAATGAGCGTGTGGTCTTTAACGCAGCGCTTTCTGGAAACACTGTTATCGATGCTCTTCTCGGCGCGATATCTCCTGCTAATCCTGGTGCACCACGCGCCGTAGGAAGTGCAGCTGCGATTGCAAAGATGAATGCTCTCCATAGCAACTCTGGAAAAATAAATGTGCCAACTATTCTAATGACTGGTGTTGCAGATCCAATTACTCCAGCAGGTGCTTCACAGCGCGTTGTTGATGCATATGCAGAGCAGTTTGCTAAAGAAAAAATGGCGGCTTTTGCAGCCTACAAGAGCACTAAGACTTATGTTGCTCCAGTTAATAAATTGCTCATGTTATGGAATACAACTCCAGGTAAGGGTTACACCACCTTTGATGCTGCGGGCTCTCCAATTACTTCAACCCCAGCAGCCACTGGTACAAACCACTGTAACTTCTCAACTGCTCAACTACTGGTAGTTGCGAAGTCACTTGTGAGCACCAGTGCAACCGGTAAGTTGCCATCAGGAGGAGCAATCGTGACTGCAGGCCGAAAAGCTGGCAATCTCGTACTTGATCCTGAGTTCCACGCACCACTGCTTAAGTACTACAACCAGTAAAACGCACAATCGAGGGTAATAGCGGGGGTCTGGCCTAAAGCCAGGCCCCCGTTTTCCTTTACTCTTAGCCCCTAATGATTACCGTAGCCAGTGCCGATGAGATGTTTAATCTCGGTAAAAGGCTCTCGGCGCATTTTAAGCGGGGAGATCTAGTTTTAATTAATGGTCCGCTCGGCGCCGGTAAAACCGTATTGGCCCAAGGCATTGGAAGCGGCCTTGGAATCACGGATGTCACCTCACCGACTTTTGTTATTTCTAGAGTTCACAAAGGAGCTTTACCCTTGATTCACGTGGATGCGTATCGCTTATTAGATACTGAAAATCCAAACCTTTATATAGATGACTTAGATTTAGATATTGAAAACTCGGTCACAGTAATTGAATGGGGCGGCGCCGAATCGGCACGTTTGAGTGAGGATCGACTGGAAATCACGATTGATAGAAGCGATGAATCGCGAAAAGTAGATATTAAAACCGTCGGAAATCGTTGGGCAGGATTCTCGATATGACAATCTCGCTTGCAATTGACACATCAACATCTAGAACAAGTGTTGGCATAATTGAAGACGGCAAATTAATCTGGAGTGGTTTTCGTGATGGCGCAACTGCCCATGGACCAGCTTTACCGGCACTTGTCCAAGAGGCAATTGCGGGTCGGGTCATTGATGAAGTTGTTGTTGGAATGGGACCTGGACCATTTACAGGTCTGCGTATCGGTATCGCATTTGCGCACAGTTTTGCACTAGCAAGAGGAATTCCTGTCCGCGGAATTTGTTCACTCGATGCAATCGCAGCGCAAGTTACCTCTAAAGATTTTGTTATTACAGTTGATGCACGGCGCAAAGAGGTTTATTGGGCGCGTTATATTGATGGTGTTCGTGTGGGCGAACCTGCAGTTAATTTTCCAGCTGTAGTAGCCGGTACTGAAATCTATAGCGAACTATTTCCAGACCTATTAGCAATGGTTGCGCTAAGTGAAAATATTACGGAGCCGATTTACTTGCGACATCCAGATGCAGTTGCAACGGCGGATCGCTAAATGATTACTTATCGCGATGCCATGTCGCTAGATCTTCCAGTTTTAGTCTCGATGGAAAAGATTTTATTTGCCGACTCACCGTGGTCAATGGGTCAATTCAAGGAAGAGTTCAAAGGCGTTCCGCGCACACATTTCTTTACCGTTGCCGTCGATGGCAATAACCAGATTATTGGCTATGCCGCCATTATGGTCCCTGCCCCTGGCGTTGAGGCCGATGTCTTGACGGTCGGAGTTCTGCCCGAGTACCGCAAAGCCGGTATTGGAACGGCCTTTATGGAGCAGTTGGAAAACTGGGCCAGCGATAAAGAGTCCAACGCCATGATGCTCGAAGTTGGCGTTAATAATGCAGGTGCAATCGCCCTCTATGAGTCTCTTGGCTACTCAAAGATTTCAGTCCGTAAAAATTACTACGGCGACGGTCTCGATGCTCTCGTCATGCGAAAAGATTTATGATGAGTCAAGCAATTATTCTAGGAATTGAAACGTCGTGCGATGAAACTGCAGTTGGAATTGTTCAGGGCCGCACATTACTAGCTAATGTCATCGCATCGAGTGTTGAAGAGCATGCGCGCTTTGGTGGCGTAGTTCCAGAGATTGCAAGTCGTGCTCACTTAGAAGCTATGCAGCCAACAATTACACAAGCGTTAAATACCGCCAAGATCTCACTTGCCGACATCGATGCCGTTGCAGTTACTGCCGGTCCCGGCTTAGTTGGTGCGTTACTAGTTGGCGTAGGTGCAGCAACTGGTTTAGCACTCGGTTTAGATAAGCCAATCTTTGCAGTAAACCACTTAGCTGCACATATTAGTGTCGACGCCCTTACTCACTCCGAAGTTCTAGATCCAAGCATTGCTTTACTTGTAAGTGGGGGACACTCATCACTCTTACAAGTTAATGACATCACTGGATCAATTATTAAACTGGGTGCGACCATGGATGATGCTGCCGGTGAGGCTTTTGATAAAATCGCACGAGTTATGAAGTTAGGCTTTCCAGGAGGGCCGGCAATTGATGCCCTTGCTAAAGAGGGCGATGCCGATTCAATTAGTTTTCCACGCGGCCTGACAACGGCTAATGATTGGCAAACTCGCCCATTTGACTTCTCTTTCTCTGGTTTAAAAACCGCCGTTGCAAGATATTTAGAGGCCACACCAGGTTATGCCAAGGCCAATGTCGCTGCCTCCTTTCAAGAAGCGATTGTCGACGTTCTGCTCCTTAAATCCTTGGCAGCCTGCAAGGCAAGTGGGATTGATTCATTGTTGATCGCTGGCGGCGTTGCCGCTAACTCACGATTGCGCGCCGTGGCTCAAGAGCGTTGCGACAAGGCGGGCATCCGTCTTCGCATTCCAGCCCCTGGGCTATGTACCGATAATGGCGCGATGGTCGCCGCCCTTGGCTCCCTCATGGTTGCCGCAGGGCGCAGCCCCAGCCCTATCGCCTTTGACGCTGACTCCAGCCTGCCAGTGGACACAATCAGCCTGGTTTAGCCCGATTTGCCGTAGGGAATAGGCCCTAATACCCTTGCGTTAGCACTCACGGGCCCACACTGCTAACGGACTCGCACGAGGAAAACAACGCACAAAAGGAGCTATGTACATGGCAATTAAGCCACTAGAAGATCGCATCGTTATTAAGACTAACGAGGCTGAGACAACAACAGCATCAGGTCTAGTAATTCCAGATACAGCAAAAGAGAAGCCACAAGAGGGCGTTGTCATTGCTGTTGGTCCAGGTCGCTTTGATGATGGCGTTCGCGTTCCAATGGATGTCAAAGTTGGCGACGTAGTTCTCTACAGCAAGTACGGCGGAACTGAAATTAAGCACGGCGGAGATGACCTATTGGTTCTCTCGGCTCGCGATATTCTCGCTGTAATCGAGAAGTAGATGGGAAAGTCCCTTCAATTCGACGACCACGCACGTCGTGCGATGGAACGTGGCGTCAATATTCTTGCCGACACAGTCAAGGTAACTCTTGGACCTAAGGGTCGCAATGTTGTTATCGCTAAATCTTTCGGCGCTCCAATCATTACAAATGATGGTGTAACAATTGCTAAAGAGATTGAACTCTCTGATCCAGTTGAAAACATGGGCGCACAGTTAGTTAAAGAAGTTGCAACTAAGACCAACGACGTTGCCGGAGACGGAACAACAACTGCGACAGTCCTAGCTCAAGCAATGGTTAAAGAGGGAATCCGTAACTTAGCCGCTGGTGCACAGCCAATGGATATTAAAGCCGGAATCGAAGCTGCAGTCGCTGCAGTCTCTGAAAAACTTAGCGCGCAGGCAACTCCAGTTAGTGGCAAAGCACAGATTGCCGATGTTGCAACAATTTCAGCACAAGATCGCGCAATCGGAGATTTAATCTCTGAGGCGATGGATCGCGTTGGTAAAGATGGCGTTATCACTGTGGAAGAGGCGTCAACTACTGGTCTAGATCTTGAGTTCACTGAGGGAATGCAGTTCGATAAGGGCTATATCTCTCCATACTTTGTTACCGATCAAGATCGTATGGAGGCAATCCTTGAAGATGCCTACGTACTTATCTCAGCTGGAAAGATTTCAGCTCTAGCTGAGTTGCTTCCAATTCTTGAAAAGGTATCGGCATCATCGAAGCCGCTTCTAATCATCGCCGAAGATATTGAGGGTGAAGCCCTTTCTACGTTGGTCGTTAACCGTATGCGTGGAGTTTTCGCCTCGGCTGCCGTTAAGGCACCTGGCTTTGGCGATCGACGCAAAGCGATGTTGCAAGATATTGCAACGCTAACTGGTGGCCAAGTTATTTCAGCCGAGGTTGGAATGAAACTTGATGCCGTTACTTTGGAAGATCTCGGTCGCGCACGTCGCATCGTGGTCACTAAGGATGCAACCACAATCGTTGAAGGCGCTGGAGACAAGGCCGCAGTTGCTGGCCGCGTTAACGAGCTTCGCAAAGAGATTGAAAACTCGGACTCCTCATGGGATAAAGAGAAGTTGCAAGAGCGAGTAGCAAAGCTTGCTGGTGGAGTCTGCGTTATCAAAGTCGGTGCACACACTGAGGTCGAACTCAATGAAAAGAAGCACCGCCTTGAAGATGCAATCTCTGCAACACGTGCTGCAGTTGAAGAGGGAATCGTTGTTGGCGGAGGCGCAGCACTTGTGCATGCAGCCGATGTTCTAGAGGGCGATCTTGGATTCACTGGAGATAAGGCCGTCGGAGTTCGCTTAGTTCGCAAAGCATGCGATGAGCCACTTCGTTGGATCGCAGAAAACGCCGGACTTGAAGGCTACGTTGTAGTTGCTAAGGTCCGTGCGATGAAAGATCATGAAGGCTTTAATGCTGCAACTGATGTCTATGGCGATCTTGCAAAAGATGGCGTTATCGATCCAGTTAAGGTAACCCGTTCAGCACTTGCAAATGCTGCATCGATTGCTGCGATGTTCATTACAACTGAAGCAGTTGTATTCGAACGTCCAGCCGATGCACCAGCAGATGCCGGCGGCAGTGGCCACTCACATGGTCCTGGCGGACACTCACACTAAAAAAAAGAAGTTAAGAAAACCCCCTACAGAATTAACTGTGGGGGGTTTTCCTATTATCTAACTCAGGAGGAGAGTAGAAAATTACGATGCGTGCGATGCGGCGGGATTACTAACTCTTTCAATAATTGTTAAACGATCATCTTCTGATAACCCGCCCCAAATTCCATAGGGCTCTTGCACAGCTAAGGCATGAGTTCGGCAAGCAATTAATACTGGGCATGCGGCACAAATTGCTTTGGCGCTATTTTCACGGTTGCGCCGACGTGGTCCGCGTTCGCCATCGGGATGGAAGAACATCTCACTGGGCAGGTCACGGCAGGCGCCTTTTTGCTGCCATTCCCATTCATCGGCGATGGGGCGAGGTAGTCGTGATAATTCAGCCATAGGGAAACCATACAACCGATTCATAAGTTGTTCAAGCCAATCGAGCCATACCCGCTTCAAAACTCTGTTTTGGAGTGGTGGTATTGCTCACTTGGCGCGAGGATAGGCACGTGGCAATCAATGAGGAGCTCCTAACAGTCGCTGCCGTTGCGCGTCGGTTAGGGGTTGCCCCTGCAACTTTGCGTACATGGGATCGCCGTTATGGCTTAGGCCCAAGTGAGCATGAACCAGGCGAACACCGGCGTTATAGCTCACTCGATGTTGCTAAGTTAATGCTGATGCGCCGTTTGATTGCAACAGGCGTTACCCCTTGTGATGCAGCTGAAAGAGCAATCGCCCAACGGAATGAAAATAGTTGCGAAGAGATTAATCTCGAGGTCGAAAGAGGCGATGAGTTAGTGACGGCTATATATAAAGCCGCCCATTATTTTGACGTAGAGTTTATTGAAAATGAGTTGAGGAAAGATTTTACAAAATATGGCGTCGTCTCCACCTGGTCACAAATCATTACTCCGGTACTAGTTTTAATTGGAAAATATTGGGAGGAGACTGGAGAAGGGGTTGACGTTGAGCACCTATTAACTGAAATCTTAAAGCGCATTCTCCGTGAACGAGCTCAGGTGGCAAAAAAACCGCTCAACTCACGCCCGGTACTCTTAGCTGCTGTGGGAGAGGAGCTCCATTGCTTAGCACTTCATGCTTTGGCGGCTGCCCTTGCTGAACGAAAAATTGAAACTCAGTTCTTAGGTTCCCGAACACCGTTAGAAGCAATTACTGGAATAGTAAATCGATCAGCGCCTCCCGCTATTTTTCTCTGGGCCCAGTTAGAGGAAAATGCCCTACCCGAGTTCTTCACCGAACTGCCGGTGGTGCGCCCCGCCCCGAGAATTCTCATCGGTGGGCCAGGGTGGAATCGCGATTCGCACGAAGGTGTGGTTCTTGTAGAAGATTTATCCGAGGCCTGCCTTGAGATAGAGCGTGCAATCGGCCTCTAAAGCCCCGATAGACTGCCCACCTTCACGAATTAGGGGGCGCAATGAGCGAGAACGATAAAGTCGCAATGCTCGGCCTTACCTACGATGACGTTCTACTTTTACCCGATGCCTCAGATGTAGTGCCCTCAGAGGTCGACACCACCACACAGTTAACCCGCACAATTTCTATTGCCGTACCACTGGTTTCATCGGCCATGGATACGGTCACTGAATCGGCAATGGCAATCGCGATGGCTAAAGCTGGCGGGATTGGAATTATTCACCGAAACTTGCCAATCGCCGATCAAGTAACTCACGTCAAACTAGTAAAGAACGTTGGCCTTGCTGGAGCTGCCGTTGGCGTTGGCGACGATGGTTTTGCTCGTGCGCAAGCCCTCATTGAAGCCGGTGTTGATGTTGTAGTTGTCGATACCGCTCATGGTCATCACCGAGCAGTCCTCGATGCAATTTCTCGAATTAAAAAGTTTTCACCAACAACACAGATTATCGGTGGCAATATTGCAACGCGCGCAGGTGCACAGGCCCTTATTAACGCCGGAGCCGACGCCGTAAAAGTTGGAGTAGGACCCGGATCTATTTGTACAACACGCGTTGTTGCAGGCGTCGGTGTTCCGCAGATTACGGCAATTATGGAAGCGGCTAAAGCATGTAACAAAGCCGGAATTCCATTAATCGCCGATGGTGGTCTTCAATATTCAGGTGACATCGTTAAAGCAATTGTTGCTGGAGCTAACTCTGTAATGCTTGGCTCACTACTTGCAGGGTGTCAAGAAGCACCGGGAGAGCTCGTTGAAATTAATGGAATTATGTACAAGTCGTATCGCGGAATGGGTTCACTCGGTGCGATGCAGTCGCGCGGAGAACAAAAATCTTATTCAAAAGATCGCTATATGCAGGACGATGTTTTATCCGAAGACAAGCTCGTCCCTGAAGGCATTGAGGGCAAAGTTGTTTATCGTGGAAGCGTAGAAGATGTTGTCCACCAGCTAGTCGGTGGTCTTCGCTCTGGAATGGGATATGCAGGAGCTCCCGACATTGAAACGCTTCGCCGCGAAGGTCGTTTGATTCAAATTACTTCAGCAGGTTTACAAGAGAGTCACCCACATGATGTTGCCCATGTTGCCGATGCACCTAACTACCCAGCGAAAGGCCGCGAATGAGCGAGATTGAGATTGCACCTGGAAAGCGCGCCAGAAGTGCGTATTCCTTCGACGATATTGCGATTGTTCCGAGCCGACGAACACGCGACCCCGAAGAAGTCTCAACGACATGGCAGATAGATGCCTATAAATTTGGTCTACCAATGTTGGCGGCCCCCATGGACTCGGTTGTCTCTCCTGAAACTGCAATTGAAATAGGCCGCCTCGGTGGTCTCGGAGTTCTAAACCTTGAAGGCCTGTGGACTCGCTATGAAGATCCACGAATTCCTTTAGGTGAAATCGCATCAATGCCCGATAAGCATGCAACTCAGCGCATGCAAGAGATTTATACCGAACCAATTAAGCCAGAGCTTATTAAGGAACGGATCCAACAGATCCGTGATGCAGGTGTGACTGTTGCGGCATCACTATCACCTGCTCGAACAGTTCAACTTCACAAAGCCGTTATCGATGCCGGCGTAGATATCTTTGTTATCCGAGGAACGACTGTTAGTGCAGAGCACGTAGCGGCAGAGGCTGAGGCGTTGAATTTGAAGAAGTTTATTTATGAACTCGATGTTCCAGTGATCGTGGGTGGTGTTGCAACTGCAACTGCGGCCCTTCACTTAATGCGCGCAGGTGCTGCAGGTGTACTGGTTGGCTTTGGTGGTGGCGCTACACATACAACACGCAAAGTATTAGGCATTGAAGTTCCAATGGCATCGGCCGTTGCTGAAGTTGCATCCGCCCGTCGTGAATATTTAGACGAGTCGGGTGGACGTTACGTTCATGTCATTGCAGATGGCGCCGTTGGTCGAAGCGGTGACATTGCAAAAGCAATTGCATGTGGCGCAGATGCCGTCATGATGGGTTCGCCTCTTGCTAAAGCAACACAGGCGCCGGGTCTGGGTTGGCACTGGGGTTCGGAGGCTCATCACCAAGTTTTACCCCGTGGCGAACGCGTTGCCGTTGGAACCGTTGGAACGCTAGAGGAGATTTTGCTTGGGCCTTCTCATACATCTGATGGCTCGATGAATTTATTTGGCGCACTTCGCCGCGCAATGGCTACGTGCGGATACTCCGATGTTAAAGAGTTCCAGCGCGTAGAGGTGCTTATTCACCGTGCCTAATGATCGCGGCGTACTTGTAGTCGATTTTGGGGCGCAGTATGCGCAGTTGATTGCACGTCGTGTGCGCGAGGCCAATGTGTATAGTGAAATTGTCCCGTCGACCATAACCGCGGCGCAAGTACGAGAGAAGAATCCTTCGGCGATTATTTTGTCCGGTGGACCATCGAGTGTGTATGCAGAAAACGCTCCAGCTTTTGATGCGGCAATTCTCGGATTAGGTATCCCAACTTTCGGAATCTGTTATGGATTCCAAGTCATGGCTGCAGCGCTCGGTGGTGTTGTTAGTCAGACTGGTAAATCAGAGTTTGGTCGTACCGAAGCGAATATTTCAACAATAACAAAACTCTTTGCAAAACTTCCAGCGACACAGAAAGTCTGGATGTCACACGGGGATGCGGTAACAGCTGCGCCGGCAAGTTTTACTATCTGCGCTACAACTACTGATACTCCGATTGCAGCATTTGAGAATGAAAGTGCACAGTTAGCTGGGGTTCAATTTCATCCAGAAGTATTGCACTCTGAGTACGGCCAAGCCATTTTGCAGAATTGGTTAGTAAATATCGCGAAGTGCGATGCCACATGGACAACTGGCAATATTGCCGCGACCGAAGTCGCTAAGGCGAAAGAGTTAATCGGCAGTAAGAGAGTTATTTGTGGTCTATCTGGTGGAGTTGATTCGGCAGTTGCGGCAGCGATTATTCAGCGAGCGGTGGGCGGTCAACTAACCTGTGTCTTTGTTGATCACGGTTTACTCAGGCAAGGCGAGGCTGAGCAAGTAGAACGTGATTTCGTGGCATCAACTGGCGTCAACTTAGTTGTTGTTGATGCAAAAGAGGTTTTCCTCTCTGCACTTAAAGGCGTAATTGATCCAGAAGAAAAGCGAAAGATTATTGGCCGCGAATTTATCCGAGCCTTTGAAAAAGCTGCACGCGATATCGCATCTGGCGGCGAAGTCGAATTCTTAGTACAGGGCACGCTGTATCCAGATGTTGTTGAATCCGGTGGCGGCACGGGAACTGCAAATATTAAATCTCATCACAATGTGGGTGGCTTGCCAGATGATCTGAAGTTTTCGCTCATCGAACCTCTGCGCACGCTGTTTAAAGATGAAGTGCGCCAAGTGGGTCTAGAACTCGGTCTCCCACAAGAGATCATTTGGCGCCAACCATTCCCAGGTCCAGGCCTTGGAATTCGCATCATCGGTGAAGTTACTCAGGAGCGCTTAGATCTTCTGCGTGAAGCCGATGCCATCGCCCGATTCGAATTAAAGGCAGCAGGGCTCGATCGCGATATCTGGCAGTGTCCAGTTGTTTTACTGGCCGATGTTCGCTCTGTGGGCGTCCAAGGCGATGGGCGCACATATGGCCATCCGATTGTTTTGAGGCCAGTATCGAGTGAAGATGCGATGACTGCAGATTGGTCGAGAGTTCCCTATGAAGTTCTTGAGAAGATCTCGACGCGCATTACAAATGAGGTTCGTGAAGTCAATAGAGTCGTGTTAGATATAACCAGTAAACCACCCGGAACAATAGAATGGGAATGACCGTGAAGAAGTTTCTTTTTGCATGTATTTCAATAAGCCTTTTTTCAGCGAGCTCACTGAATGCCGCAACCGCTGCACAAAAAGCACCTGTAGTTAAATGCAGTGCGACCAAGGCTGTGGGGCATACTGCAAAAACTGTAGCTTTTACACCTAAAATTCTTACTAAGTTTCCGAAGACATTTTCACTTGCAACTAACTGCGGAACTATCGTGATTACTACCGTTGGCAACAAGGCGCCATGGACGATGACCGAGTTGTCAGCGCTTGCAAAGGCGGGTTACTTCGATGGGTCTCTGTGTCATCGTTTAACAACTGCTGGAATATTTGTTTTGCAATGCGGAGATCCAACAGCCAGCGGTATGGGTGGCCCAGGATTTTCTTATCCAGATGAAAACCTTCCAGCTAATGCTGCAAATAACTACCCAGCAGGCACAGTTGCAATGGCTAACTCAGGTCCTGGTACAAACGGCAGCCAATTCTTCTTAGTTTTCGCCGACACAAGCCTTGGCGCTAACTACACGATCTGGGGAAAAATTACTAAGGGATTAGAGATCGTTCAAGCGATTGCTAAGGCTGGCGTTAAGGGCGGCGGCGGCGACGGGACACCATCGACAACTATTGCCTTAACTAAGGTGAGCGTTAATTAATTTGTATTAACGATTTTAAAAGCTTCAGCGATACGGCCCTCTGCAAATCCAGCTGCTGCTGCATTTCGCTGTCCCCACTCGCGAACCATTTTGTCTAGTTCGCTATTGTGCGCGGTCTGGGATTCATGTGCATGTAAAGCCTTCATTTTTAAATCAAAAGTATCTGTGATATCAACGAAGTGATCTGGAGTAGGGAACGAACTTACCCATACCTCTTTAACGCGCCACGGTTGAAGACCTTCGTCATCGAGTAAGTCGGTAAAAGCAAATGGGTTACGAGCATCGGGATAGACCGCTTGTATTGCGGCCTCGCCTGCAGCTAAGTGATCCGGATGGCTCGCTCCAATGCGATCCCAGTTTCGCTCGGGACTTTGACAGACCATGCGATCGGGTTGTGAAATACGAATCTGGCGAACTAAATCTTTACGCAGCCCAAGCGTTGCCTCAAGGTGACCATCAACATAGTTAAGGAAAGTAATGTCGGTGACACCAATTGCTGCACCTGCCGCGCGTTGTTCGCGTTGGCGGATTGCCGGCATCTCTTCCTTTGTATAGTCGGATTCTTCGCCACCTTGATCACCGTTAGTACAAAAGACGTAGGCGACTTCTATACCTTTTTTAACCCACTTGGCGATCGTTCCGGATGCGCCAAAATCTGAATCATCTGGATGGGCACTTACGACCAAGACGCGCTTGATCTCGCTATCGGCAATCGGTTCCATCGCCATAGCCTAATAGACTTAAGGACATGATGAGTCCTGAAAAATTGCTCTCAGAACTCAACCCCGCGCAAGCCGCAGCCGTGACGCATGCGGGCGGGCCGTTGCTTGTTGTCGCGGGTGCAGGTTCTGGTAAGACCCGAGTACTCACCAGGCGAATTGCATATTTAATGTCACGCCGCAACGTTGCTCCATATCAAATTTTGGCAATTACATTTACGAATAAGGCCGCAGGCGAGATGAAAGCTCGAGTCGGCGAACTAGTTGGTCCAGTTGCGGCATCGATGTGGGTTTCAACTTTTCACTCAGCCTGCGTTCGAATTTTAAGGCAAGAGGCAGTCAGACTTGGCTATAGCAACTCTTTTTCAATTTATGACTCGGCTGATTCTCTCCGCCTGATTACTATTGTGGCCAAAGAGTTGAACTTAGATTCAAAGCGATACCCAGCTAGACAGTTTCAAGCGATGATTTCAAATGCAAAAAATGAACTCATGGGGCCGGCAGATTATTTAAATGCATCCAGCAATCAGTTTGAAGCGGTAGTCGCCGATGTTTATAGTCTTTACCAAAATCGCTTGCAACGCGCCAATGCCATGGATTTCGATGATTTAATTTTCAAGACCGTTGAAGTCTTACAGCGCTACCCCGAAGCTAAAGCGCGCTTTAGATCGCGTTTTCGCCATGTGCTAGTTGATGAGTATCAAGACACTAACCATGCTCAGTACATACTTGTTAAGGAGTTAGTAGGAACCGAGGCAGAGGGCATGCAACCGGCAGAACTATGCGTGGTTGGCGATGCCGATCAGTCAATCTATGGCTTTCGCGGCGCAACTATTCGCAATATTTTGCAGTTTGAACTCGATTATCCAAATGCCACCACCGTACTGCTTGAGCAAAACTATCGATCAACACAAAACATTCTAAACGCGGCCAATGCAGTTATTACTAAGAATGTCAGTCGCAAGGAAAAGAACCTTTGGACCGACTCAGGCTCCGGAGCATTGCTGACAGGTTATGTCGCCGAGAATGAGCATGATGAAGCTAGGTTTATTGCCGAAGAGATTCGCCAACTACAACGCGATGAAAAGTCACAGCCCGGAGACACGGCGATTTTCTATCGCACGAATGCACAATCTCGCGTATTTGAAGAGGTATTTATGCGAAATGCCCTGCCTTATAAAGTTGTTGGCGGATTGAGGTTTTATGAGCGCCGCGAAGTTAAGGATTTACTGGCATATCTGCGCGTCCTTGCAAACTTGGAGGACGAAATTTCACTTCGCCGGATTATCAATGTTCCAAAACGTGGCGTCGGTGATACTTCTTTAGATTACATTGACTTATTTGCACGCGAGCAAGGAATCTCTTTTTGGCAAGGATTACTTCGCGCCTCGGAGGTTCCTGGCTTACCAGCTCGTGCAGCCCAATCGGTCAACGATTTCACTTCGATGATTAGCGCCCTTCATGTTTTAGTTGAAGCTAAAACTCGACCTTCGGTCATCGTAGAAGCTGCTCTGGAGCAGTCAGGTTTGCTCAACGAGTTGGCGGCAAGTACTGACCCCCAAGATGAAGTGAGAGTTGAAAACTTAAAAGAACTCGTTGCCGTTTCTATGGAGTATGAAGAGCGCGATTTTGAAGAGTTAGTTGAAGATGAAGAGATTTCACTGGCCGGATTTTTAGAAAAGGTATCACTCGTCGCCGATGCCGATGAGATCCCTGAAGGCGAAGACCACGGGGGAGTCGTCACAATGATGACCTTGCATACTGCGAAAGGTCTTGAGTTTCCAACCGTGTTTCTCACAGGAATGGAAGATGGAATATTTCCGCACTCAAGAACGCTGGGCGAGAAAGATGAAGTGGAAGAAGAGCGTCGACTTGCATACGTAGGTTTAACGCGTGCCCGTGAGCGTCTATACATTTCGCGCGCTGAATACCGCTCGACGTGGGGTGCACCTAATTACAATCCTCCATCGCGCTTTTTAGATGAGATCCCAGAGGATGTAATTGCATGGCGGAACGAATCATCACCATCACTTTCACCTTCGTTATTAAAACGTTCGAGAGTTGCAACTACACCGCCTCCCAGAGCGACTGGTAAAAAGAGCACTGCAATTGAACTGGCCGTTGGCGAGCGTGTGTCACATGACACATTCGGTTTGGGCACCGTAGTGGCGGTGGCTGGCGAAGGAGATAAGGCCGAAGCAACGATTAAGTTTGGCCAGTATGGCGAGAAGCGATTGCTGCTGCGCTATGCACCCGTTGAGAAGCTCTAGGATTACCCCCTAATCATGATGTGGAGTACCAGTGGATCTCTTTGAATATCAGGCACGTGACTTATTTGAAAAACATGGAGTTCCAGTGTTGGCCGCAGGGATTGCGACCACGGCTGATGAAGCGGAAGCTGTTGCAAATAAGATTGGCGGCAAGGTCGTAGTTAAGGCACAAGTAAAAGTTGGTGGCCGCGGAAAAGCTGGCGGAGTCAAGCTTGCAGAGAATGCCGCCGATGCACGTGAAAAAGCCAGTGCAATTCTTGGAATGGACATTAAAGGTCACATAGTTCGCACCGTCATGATTGCAGCAGCTGCGCCTATTGAATCTGAATATTATTTAGCAATTCTTCTCGATCGCTCAAACCGTACTTTCCTTGTTATGGCCTCGGTTTCAGGTGGAATGGATATCGAAGAAGTCGCACATACCGCCCCCGAAAAATTGGCTCGGATTGCCGTCTCTGCCGTAGACGGTATTAGTGCAGCTAAAGCTAAAGAGATTATTGCTGCAGCAAACTTTCCACAAGATGTTGCAGACCAAGTTGCCGACGTCTTATTAAAACTCTGGGAGGTTTTCCAGTCAGAGGATGCAACACTCGTTGAAGTAAACCCACTGGTTAAGACTAAAGATGGCAAAGTAATTGCCCTTGATGGGAAAATCACGCTAGATGATAATGCTGAGTTCCGTCAGCCAGATCATGCCGCCCTCGTTGATCATGCCGCAACAAATGCGCTAGAGGCTGCCGCTAAGGAAAAAGATTTGAACTATGTGAAGTTAGATGGCGAAGTTGGAATCATTGGAAATGGTGCTGGCCTGGTTATGAGCACACTTGATGTAGTTGCCTACGCCGGTAAAAAACATGGTGGAGTGCGTCCGGCGAACTTCTTAGATATCGGCGGGGGTGCTTCAGCACAGATAATGGCCGATGGCTTATCAATTATTCTTGGCGATAGCGATGTTAAGAGCGTATTCGTCAATGTCTTTGGTGGCATAACCTCATGTGATGCCGTTGCAACTGGAATTGTTCAAGCTCTCGAACTGCTGGGAGCAAAGGCAACTAAACCCATTGTTGTGCGTTTAGATGGAAATAACGTTGTAGAAGGACGTGCAATTTTGGCCAAAGCGGCACACCCGCTAATCGAACAGGCCGACACAATGGATGGAGCAGCAAACCGTGCTGCAGAGTTGGCGGCTAAGTAAATGGCAATCTTTTTAGATGAAAAATCCGTTGTAATCGTTCAAGGCATGACCGGTTCTGAAGGCACAAAGCACACTCGACGCATGCTGGCCTCTGGAACAAAAATTGTTGGTGGAGTAACTCCAGGCAAAGGTGGCCAAATTGTAGATATCGACGGTCATCAACTACCAGTTTTTAATACTGTTGCTGAAGCGATGAGTGCCACTGGCGCCAATGCTTCAGTTGTCTTTGTTCCACCTAAATTCGCTAAAGCGGCAGTAATCGATGCAATCGATGCGGCGATGCCGCTGGTTGTTGTTATTACTGAGGGAATTCCAATCCATGATTCAGCAAGTTTTTACGCATATTCAGTGATTAAAGGAACGACGCGCATCATCGGCCCAAACTGCCCCGGATTAATTAGCCCCGGTAAATCTAACATTGGCATTATTCCCGCAGATATTACGGGTGCCGGTCCAATCGGATTGGTTTCAAAATCTGGAACACTGACATATCAAATGATGTACGAACTGCGCGATATTGGCTTTAGTACAGCAATTGGAATCGGTGGAGATCCCGTTATCGGAACAACGCACATCGATGCACTTCGCGCTTTCCAAGATGATCCAGAGACAACGGCAATCGTCATGATCGGTGAAATTGGTGGAGATGCTGAAGAGCGCGCAGCGGCGTTTATTGCAGAGTATGTAACTAAACCAGTTGTTGGATATGTTGCAGGATTCACCGCACCTGAGGGAAAGACCATGGGCCATGCCGGCGCAATCGTTTCTGGTTCATCGGGTACTGCGCAGGGAAAGAAAGATGCTCTGGAAGCTGCTGGCGTTAAGGTCGGGCAAACTCCGAGTGAAACTGCGCAACTACTGCGCGATATTTTAGGGCGCTAAAAAAAGTGTTCGGGCGCGTACTTGGGGTCACACTGACTCAAGTACTGCGCAGCGTTGCGCTAGTCCTACTCCCAACATCATTTATTGCTTTACTTGCGTGGGCGACAGCGGGAAGTGCAACGGGAAATACTGGCGATCCATTGCGCGCAGCTCTCTGGATCTGGCTAGGCGCTCACCAAACTCCTTTTTTATTAGCGCTTCCACCCTCAAATGCCGCCGGTTTCCTTTCCTACTTACCGCTTGGCGCACTCGTACTTCCCGTTCTCGCAATTCGTAATGGAATGAAGCGCATCATTGATCGTCTTGATGATGACGCCTCACTGATTCCTCTAACGCGCATCTTATTTGCCGTTCTCTATACCGGCATTGGCACACTTTTTGCTTATTTCAGTTCGACTAGTGCAGTTAAACCCGTGTGGTATTTGGTCCCAGTCTTTTTACTTCCAATAACTTTAGTGAGCGCAGCAACCGTTGGCAGACGCTTAGCCTTTGGGCAGGCGATTTTTTTCAGCTCTAGAGTAATCGCATTAATCCTAGGAGTAGCTTCCTTAGTATTTGGAACCTTACTTTTAATCAACATTTCTACAGTCAGAGATTTAAGTTTAGTACTTGAGCCTGGGATATTTGGTGGTCTCTTGTTATTACTTCTTAATATCCTTTATATTCCGAATGCCATTGTCGCAACCCTTGGATACTTTTCGGGAACTGGCTTTGCAATAGGTTCCGGTTCGATTGTTTCGCCGTGGAGTTTTCACTTACATTCAATTCCAGCATTTCCATTGCTAGGTGCCCTACCAAGAGGCACTTCACACTTTGCAATTCTTGGATCATTGGTCGTGATTGTGGCAGGTGCCCTCTTAACAAGTTGGACAATTTCACTTAGCATGCGCGTTCTCCTTCAATCGATTTTCGCATCGGTAATAATGATTGCTGTAATTGCCTATGCCGGTAGCGGTGCTTTAATTACGGATGCGATGTCTGCGATGGGTGTTTCGCCGTGGAAATTCACACTTAGCGTAAGCTGCGAACTAATGTTTGGGGCCGTACTTGCCATCTATCTACCGCGGATTGGAAGACGATAATGTCCCACCGCGTAGTGATTCTGGCATCGGGATCTGGAACGCTAGCCCAATCAATCATTGATGCCGATAGTTTAGATATCGACATCGTGGCGATTATTAGCGACCAAGTTGATGCGCCTGTTCTCACGCGCGCTCAAGCATCAGGAATTGCCACGGTAGTCATTCCAGTTGCCAGTTCTCGCGATGCCTGGAATCTGCAGATTATCGAGAAGGTTGCCGCTTATAAACCGGATTTAGTAGTCAGTGCTGGTTTCATGCGGATCCTGCCGCCCGATTTTGTGAATCGCTTTCCAACTATCAATAGCCATCCCGCATTGCTACCGGATTTTCCAGGTGCACATGCCGTACGCGATGCGCTGGCTGCAGGAGTTTCGGTTACGGGCACCACGGTTCATTGGGTAGATGACGGCATCGATACTGGGCCGATCATTACCCAGATGCAGGTTCCAGTTCTCCCAGGTGATGATGAGGCCATCCTCCATGAGAGAATTAAGAAAGTAGAACGCGGTCTCATAGTTGCGACCATTTCTTTGATTCTTCCATCACTGGAGCCCCGTGTCTGAACGTAAAATTATTCGCCGAGCACTCGTGAGTGTGTATGACAAAACACGGCTGTTGGAAATTGGAAAAGCTCTCAGTGAAGCTGGGGTAGAGATTCTCTCGACTGGATCAACGGCCGCGCAGTTAGCAAGCGCTGGAATTCCCGTGATAGAAGTAAGTACGTACACCGGTTTTCCAGAGATTATGGGCGGGCGAGTAAAGACGTTGCATCCACGCGTGCACTCAGGAATCTTGGCCGATCAAAATAATCCAGAGCACTTGGCGGCAATTGCCGAGTTAGAGATTGCGCCCTTTGACTTAGTAATTATCAATCTCTATCCCTTCGCAGCAACAATTGCATCGGGTGCTGATTTTGCCGAGTGCATTGAGCAGATAGATATCGGTGGACCTTCAATGTTGCGTGGCGCAGCTAAGAATCATGGCTCCGTCGCAGTCATATCAAGTACTTCACAGTATGACGATTTGCTGGTCGCGATTAAAGCAGGGGGATTTACTAATGCCGAGCGACGCCAATTAGCCCTGGAAGTTTTTCGGACTACAGCGGAGTACGACTTAACAATTGCAACATGGTTGGCTCAGAGTGACGAGCTTCCTGAATGGTTCGGCCGTATTTGGCGACGCGAGGGCTCGCTTCGCTATGGGGAAAATCCACACCAGAGCGCGGCAATATATTCAGGCGGACCCAGCGGAATCGTTAACGCCGTGCAGTTACATGGCAAAGAAATGTCTTTTAATAACTACACCGATGCCGATGCGGCTTGGCGCGCGGCTTTAGATCACAGCGACCCCTGTGTTGCCATAATTAAGCACGCTAATCCCTGTGGCATCGCAACGGCTTCAGATATTTCAACTGCACATAAAAAAGCTCATGCATGCGATCCAGTCTCAGCCTTTGGCGGTGTAGTTGCAGCTAACCGCCAAGTAAGCCTTGCAATGGCCGAGCAGTTAACTGAGATCTTTACTGAAGTTGTAATTGCTCCGAGTTATGAGGCTGGAGCCGTAGAACTTCTCTCCAAAAAGCCGGCTATTCGTATTCTGCAGTGCGAAGTTACAACTATCTCCGAGTTTGAAATGCGTCCAGTTTCAGGTGGCTTACTAATTCAAGAGACAGATTTAATTGATGCACCGGGTGACTCACCGACGCAATGGAAGCAAGTCAGTGGGCAACCAGTCAGTGCCGAAGTTATGAAAGAACTCGAGTTTGCTTGGCGATCGGTGCGCGCAGTTAAAAGCAACGCGATTTTATTGAGCAGTAATGGCGCATCAGTTGGAATTGGTATGGGTCAAGTCAACCGTGTTGACTCTGCACGTTTAGCGGTGACGCGTGCAGGTGATCGAGTTCTCGGTTCGGTTGCGGCCAGTGATGCCTTTTTCCCATTTGCCGATGGCCTACAAATCTTGATTGACGCTGGAGTAAGTGCAGTAGTTCAACCTGGCGGAAGTATTCGAGATGAAGAGGTCATTGCAGCGGCTGTGAGTGCTGGCATTGCGATGTTTTTCACAGGAGTTCGTCATTTCTCCCACGCTTAAGGCTGCAATAGGATTGCCGACATGAGCGCACAGATATTAGATGGCAAAGCATTAGCGGCAAAAATTAAATCCGAACTTGCAGTCCGAGTAATTGAACTTAAGTCTCGTGGAATTACACCTGGGCTTGGAACGGTGTTAGTTGGCGATGATCCAGGCTCGCATTCGTACGTTGGCGGAAAACACCGTGACTGCCACGAGGTCGGTATTAACTCAATCCGTGTTGATCTTCCAGCCGATGCCACTGAAGCCGATGTAATGGCTGCAATTAAAGATCTCAATGCATCATCTGAGTGCACTGGTTACATTGTGCAGTTGCCATTGCCTAAAGGAATTAATACCCAACGAATCTTAGAAGCCATCGATCCAACTAAAGATGCCGATGGTTTACACCCTATGAATTTGGGCCGTTTAGTTTCTGGATATGACGCGCCTTTGCCATGCACGCCACATGGAATCGTTGAGCTTCTCACGCATTATGGAATTAGCACCAAGGGTGCTGAAGTAACCGTAATCGGTCGAGGCCTAACTGTTGGGCGGCCACTTGGACTATTACTAACGCGCAAAGCAGAAAATGCGACCGTTACTTTGACTCATACGGGTACAAAAGATTTATTAGCACACACTAAGAACGCCGACATTATTGTCGCTGCAATTGGTCAAGCCCATTTTCTAAAAGCCGACATGATTAAACCCGGCGCCGTAGTTATCGATGTCGGAATCTCTCGAACCGATGCTGGCTTGCTCGGAGACGTAGACCCTGGCGTGATGAATGTTGCATCATGGGTTGCACCTATGCCTGGTGGCGTTGGACCAATGACACGCGCAATGCTCATCAAGAATGTAGTAGATGCGTGCAGTTAAGTAATCGCCTACTCACCATCATTAGCAATGTAGCCATACTCGTTGGCATAGCGCTAGGTATTGGTGGAATAGTGCGAGGTGGGTCACTTTTTATCGCAGCGGGCACTGCAGGTGTAGCACTCAAAGGACGTCACTTGCGTAAATTCGACTTTTATTTTCCGCTTGTGATTGCCATCGCCCTTTTTGCTCTGGCAGTTGCACTTCCTCACGGACGGTAGAGTTGGCGCAGTGCTTCACACAGTTAAAAAGGGGATCACGCCATGGGCGCAAAAGTAACCGTAGTTGGTGCAGGTTTTTATGGTTCGACAACCGCACTTCGATTGGCTGAATTCGATGTTTTTGACACAGTAGTTCTCACAGATATCGTCGAAGGCAAACCTGAAGGCTTAGCCCTAGACATGAATCAATCCCGCTCCATCGAAGGTTTTGAAACTAAAGTTATTGGTGCAACGACAACCGCCGAAGGCGCTGGATATGAAGCAACGGCAAACTCAGATGTTGTAGTAATTACTGCAGGTCTTCCACGCAAGCCCGGAATGAGCCGTATGGATCTAATCGGTGTTAACGCCGGCATCGTTCGTGGAGTGGCTGAAAATATTGCTAAGCACTCACCTAACGCCGTCATTATTGTTGTTTCAAATCCACTTGATGAAATGACCGCCCTTGCCCAACTCGCAACTGGTTTTCCTAAGCACCGAGTTATGGGCCAGGCGGGAATGCTCGATACCGCGCGCTTTACTAATTTTGTTGCTGAAAAACTTGCTGTCAAAGTTGGCGCAGTTAAGACGCTTACTCTTGGTTCACATGGCGACACAATGGTTCCAGTTCCAAGTCGCTGCACAGTCAATGGCAAGGCGCTCAGTGAACTTTTATCGCAAAGTGAAATTGATGAGCTAGTTGATCGCACCCGTAATGGTGGCGCCGAAGTCGTCGCACTTCTTAAGACTGGCTCGGCTTACTACGCTCCATCTGCCGCGGCTGCACGTATGGCTAAGGCTGTCATCGAAGATTCAGGCGCCGTTATGCCGGTATGTGCGTGGGTAGATGGCGAATATGGAATCTCAGGCGTCTACCTTGGTGTCGAAGCCGAGATTGGCCGCAATGGAATTAAGAAAGTTATTGAAAGCGCGCTAACGGATTCAGAGGTAGCGGCCCTTAAAGCTGCAGCTGAAGCTGTTCGCGCAAAACAGGCAGACGTCCAAACACTCTAATTAGGGAGCTCCAAGCATGGCCAAGATCAAAGTAGAAGGAACCGTAGTTGAATTAGATGGCGATGAAATGACGCGCATCATCTGGCAGTTCATTAAGGAGTCATTGATCCTTCCTTACCTTGATGTAAAGCTTGATTACTACGACCTTGGCATGGAAAACCGCGACGCAACCGATGATCAGGTAACCATTGATTCAGCGCATGCAATCCAAAAGCATGGCGTGGGCATCAAGTGCGCAACAATCACGCCAGATGAGGCCCGCGTTGAGGAATTTGGCCTAAAAAAGATGTGGAAATCGCCTAATGGAACCGTTCGCAACATCCTTGGCGGCGTGATTTTCCGCGAGCCAATTATCATCAGCAATGTTCCACGCTTGGTACCGCACTGGACTAAGCCGATTGTTATTGGCCGTCACGCTTTTGGTGATCAGTACAAAGCAACAGATTTCCTAGTTCCAAGTGCGGGTAAGTTAACGATGACCTTTGTTCCAGAAGATGGATCAAAGCCAATCGAATATAACGTCTTTGATTTTCCATCATCAGGTATTGCAATGGGTATGTACAACATGGATGAATCAATCCGCGACTTTGCACGCGCCTCCCTTAACTATGGGCTTAACCGTAAGTTCCCGGTTTACCTATCAACTAAGAACACAATTTTGAAAGCTTACGATGGGCGCTTTAAAGATATCTTCGAAGAGATTTTCCAAGCAGAGTTTAAAACTGCCTTTGATGCCGCTGGAATTTGGTATGAGCACCGCTTAATCGATGACATGGTTGCCATGTCACTTCGCATGGAGGGTGGATATGTTTGGGCATGTAAGAACTATGACGGCGATGTTCAATCCGACACCGTTGCACAGGGCTACGGATCACTGGGATTAATGACATCAGTACTTATGACACCAGATGGAAAGATTGTTGAATCTGAAGCCGCTCACGGCACCGTGACTCGTCACTACCGCGAGCACCAAAAGGGAAATGCAACATCAACAAATCCAATTGCATCAATCTTTGCGTGGACCCGTGGCTTGGCCCACCGTGCAAAATTAGATAACAATCCAGAGCTCGCTGCATTCTGCGACACTCTTGAGCGCGTCTGCATCGAGACCGTCGAGCAGGGCAAGATGACGAAAGATCTCTCACTTTTGATCTCTAAGGATGCCCCTTGGCAGACAACGCAGGATTTCTTGGCCTCTATCGATGAAAACCTTAAGAAAGCAATGGCGTAACCCTTTATTCACGATGAGTTAGAGAGGTAGGTCTCACTTACCTCTTGTCAGGTTCTCACTCGGGGTCTACTTTCAATCCAACCATACGCGCGCCAATGCGCATATGAAATTGGAGTAGAAATGACTGATTTCGTCGCTCCCGGGCAACCCGGAAGCAAAGTTACATATTTACCTCGGTATGACCATTGGATTAATGGCAAGTATGAATCGCCTGATTCAGGTCAGTACTTCGAAAATGTCACTCCTGTAACTGGAAAAGTTTTCTGTGACGTCGCCCGTGGAAATGCTAAAGATATCGATAAGGCGTTAGATGCCGCCCATGCAGCCGCTCCCGCGTGGGGTAAGACATCTGCAACTGCTCGCGCGATCATTTTGAACAAGATCGCCGATCGCATGGAGGCAAATGTCGAAGCTATCGCCGTTGCCGAAACATGGGAAAACGGAAAACCAATTCGCGAAGCGCTCTACGTTGATATCCCACTAGCCATCGATCACTTCAGATACTTTGCTGCAGCCATTCGTGCGCAAGAAGGATCAGCTGGTGAGCTAGATGAAGACACAGTTGCATATCACTTCCACGAACCCCTTGGCGTAGTTGGACAGATTATTCCGTGGAACTTCCCAATCTTGATGGCCGTTTGGAAGTTAGCTCCAGCCCTTGCTGCAGGTAACTGCGTCGTCCTAAAGCCAGCCGAGCAGACACCAGTTTCAATTCTATTTTTAATGGACATCATTAAAGATCTATTGCCAGATGGTGTTGTCAATATCGTTAATGGTTTTGGTGTCGAGGCCGGAAAGCCACTTGCATCATCTCCACGTATTGCAAAGATCGCATTTACTGGCGAAACTTCAACGGGTCGCCTCATCATGCAGTACGCATCAGAGAACATCATCCCGGTCACTCTTGAACTCGGTGGCAAGAGCCCAAATATCTTCTTTGCCGATGTTGCCGCCGAAGATGATGCCTTCTACGACAAGGCACTCGAAGGCTTCACAATGTTTGCCGTTAACCAAGGTGAAGTCTGCACATGCCCTTCACGCGGACTCATTGATACCAAGATGTATGACAAGTTCTTAGGTGATGTCACTGCCCGCACTAATGCAATTAAACAGGGACACCCTCTAGATCTAACAACAATGATTGGTGCACAAGCCAGCACCGATCAATTAGAAAAGATTCTCTCTTACTTAGATATTGGTAAGAAAGAGGGCGCAAAGGTAATTACCGGTGGAGAGCGCGCAGATTTGGGCGGAGAACTATCCGGTGGCTACTACGTTATGCCAACAATCTTTGAAGGCCATAACAAGATGCGCATCTTCCAAGAGGAGATTTTTGGACCAGTAGTTTCGGTTACAAAGTTTGATGGTTTCGATAACGCCATGGAAATCGCAAATGACAGCTTGTACGGTCTAGGTGCTGGAGTGTGGACTCGCGATATGAACACTGCATACCGCGCGGGCCGAGCAATCCAGGCCGGTCGTGTTTGGACCAACTGTTATCACGCATACCCAGCAGGCGCCGCATTCGGTGGTTACAAAGCCTCTGGCATTGGCCGTGAGAACCATAAGATGATGCTCGATCACTACCAACAAACAAAGAACCTGCTAGTTTCATACTCACCAAACAAGCTCGGTTTCTTTTAAGGAGTACTAATGTCTCTGCCGTCTCGCGTTGATTACACACCCGAGGCGGCAGAGCTATTACTCAAGTTAACTAAAATAAATGGTCCACTGATGTTTCATCAATCAGGTGGATGCTGTGATGGATCATCGCCCATGTGTTATTTAAAAGGTGAATTTCGTGTTGGTGGTTCTGATGTATTAATCGGCGAATTTTTTATCAAAGATATTACAGAGCCAATTCAAGTGTGGATGTCGGCCTCGCAGTTTGAATATTGGAAGCACACACATTTAACAATCGATGTTGTCGTTGGCCGTGGTGGTGGATTCTCCCTTGAATCACCAGAGGGAAAGAGATTTCTTATCCGTTCTCGATTATTTAGTGATGAGGAATGGGTACTCCTTGAGAATTCACCAGTTAAAACAGGTGCATAAAAAAACCCGCGAACCGATATGGTCCGCGGGTTTTTTTAATTACTAATTAAATACGCTCACCAGTTGTTGAGTTAAACAAGTGCACTGACGATGGATTGGCAGTAACTGAAATTGTCTCACCTGGCTTTGGAGGATTCTTTGGATCCCAACGCACAATGATCTGTGCGCCTTCATCGCCTGCATTAGCAAACTTAACGTTTGTATCGGCTGGCTTTCCGTAAACGAAGGCATCCGATCCAAGCTCTTCAACTACCTCGACCAATACATGGAAGCCATCAGTTGCTGGAGTAAAGCCCTCTGGGCGAACACCGACAGTAACCTCGTTGCCAGCAGAAGCTGGAACTGCGATTCCAAGATTTCCAAGCATTGCCTTGCCGTTAACGATTGGCGCATTGAGCAAGTTCATTGCAGGAGAGCCGATAAAGCCAGCAACGAAAGCATTTGCTGGGTTATCGTAAAGATTACGTGGTGTATCTACTTGCTGTAGCAGACCATCTTTTAGAACTGCTACACGATCGCCCATAGTCATAGCTTCAACCTGGTCGTGTGTTACATAAACAGTTGTGATTCCAAGACGGCGCTGCAGTGCAGCGATCTGCGTACGAGTTGCTACACGCAACTTCGCATCAAGGTTTGATAGAGGCTCATCCATAAGGAAGACCTGTGGCTCGCGAACAATTGCGCGACCCATTGCAACGCGCTGACGTTGTCCACCTGAAAGAGCTTTTGGCTTGCGCTCTAAGTAAGGCTCAAGATCGAGCAGCTTTGCCGCTTCTAATACGCGACGCTCGCGCTCTTCTTTTGGTGTGCCGGCAATTTTTAATGCAAAGCCCATATTTTCTGCAACCGTCATATGTGGGTAAAGTGCATATGACTGGAAGACCATCGCGATGTCGCGATCTTTTGGTGCAACGTTTGTAACGTCGCGATCACCGATCAAAATTCGACCAGCGTCGATTTCTTCAAGTCCGGCCAACATACGAAGTGATGTTGACTTACCGCAGCCTGATGGGCCGACTAAAACCAAAAACTCACCGTCATTGACAGTGAGATTTAATTTATCAACTGCAGGTGCTGTGGTGCCTGGATAGATACGTGATGCGGCTTCGAAAACTACTGATGCCATGAGATTTCTCTCCTTCTCCGGGCAGGTACGTGCCCGACGGTCCGAGGATGAAGGTGTTGGCCCGGATGGGCCAGCGTTGGCAAGGTTACGCGGTAAAGCTCTTTATGCAAAGCCCGTCGCTTAACCATTGCCGTATAGTTACATTCATAATGGAGTCTCACTCGCTAGGAACACTGTTTTTAGATTTGGCTGTAGTGGCAGCCCTCATCCTCACGGCAGCACTTTTTGTTGCCGCTGAAATTGCGCTCATTTCTCTCCGCGACAGTCAGGTTCGTCAATTAGCCTCACGCGGAAAACGTGGTGCTCGCGTTGCACAATTAGCGCAAAATCCCAACCGCTTTTTAGCTGCAGCCCAAGTGGGCGTGACTTTCTGCGGCTTTTTATCAGCGGCCTTGGGTGCTGAAAAACTTGGTGGCTTTGTAATCCCGTGGCTTGAGAAGCGCGGACTCTCGCATGGTTTGAGCACGACGCTTTCAATTATCGGTGTGACTTTAGTGATTGCTTATTTTTCACTTGTCTTTGGTGAGCTTGTACCAAAGCGTCTTGCACTATTTCGCTCTGAAGAAATCTCACTTGCATCGGCTGGAATTATTGATGTTATTGCAAAGATTTTTAGACCAATCATTTGGCTTCTCTCTCACTCAACCGATTTTGTTGTGCGTTTATTTGGCGTCGATCCAAAAGAGCAACGAAGTGCAATGAGCGAAGAAGAACTACTTGATTTAGTTGCGGGGCATGCAGCCTTAACGGCTGAAGAGCGCGACATTGTCGAAGAGGTTTTTAATGCATCGGAGCGTCAAGTCCATGAAGTTATGGTTCCGCGTACCGAAGTTGATTTTATGGATGCAACGCTCACGGTTGGTAAAGCCATTGAATTAGCCGTTGATAAGGCGCATTCGCGCTACCCAGTTGTTCGAGGATCAACCGATGAAGTTGTTGGCTTTATCCATGTTCGTGATTTGCTGGATACGTCACTGGCAAGTAAGTCAGACAAAATTATTGAGCTCGTTCGAACAATTATGTTCTTGCCCGGCACTAAGGGAGTATTGCCAGCGCTAACTGAGATGCGCCTGCAAGGCCAACACGTTGCAATCGTGCTAGATGAATACGGTGGCACCGATGGCATCGTCACACTCGAAGATTTAGTTGAGTGTTTAATTGGCGACATCCGCGATGAATACGATGAAGTTGATGCTGATGCCACGATAGAAACTCACGTTGGTGATTTTGAGGTAGACGGGTTAATTTCTATCGAAGATTTGATTGAGCAGTCCGAAATTGAGATTCTTGATGGCCCTTATGAGACTGTCAGCGGCCTAGTTATGCATTATTTGGGACGAATTCCCCGCGAGCACGATGTAGTAAACGTCAGTGGCCTACGAATAACAGTGCTCTCCATGGAGGGCAAGCGCGCTGGTCAGTTATTAATCTCTCGAACCGCTTGATGTGTCATAGAATCACGCCATGAGTATGAAACGTGTCTTATCGGGGATTCAACCAACGAGTGACTCGTTTCATTTAGGCAACTATTTAGGCGCAGTTAAACAATGGGTAGCGCTACAAGATGGTCATGATGCTTTTTACTGCATCGTTGATTTACATGCCTTAACTATTGAGACCGAGCCAGCATTGATGCGAAAGCGGACGTTGGCATCGGCGGCGCAGTTAATTGCACTTGGTATTTCGCCTGAGAAATCGACACTCTTTGTGCAGTCGCAAGTGCCTCAACACAATCAACTAGGTTGGTTAATGGAGTGCATGGCAGGCTTTGGTGAAGCTAACCGCATGACACAGTTCAAAGATAAGTCTTCTAAACTCGGCGCAGACAGCGCCCGCGTTGGTTTGTTTACTTATCCAATGTTGCAGGCCGCCGACATTTTGTTATACCAAGCCGATCTTGTTCCCGTTGGGGAAGATCAACGCCAACACATCGAACTCACTCGTGACTTAGCGGGCCGCTTTAACACGCGCTACGGACAGACATTCACGATTCCTGATGGCTATATTTTAAAGACCGCCGCAAAGATCAATGACCTGCAAGAGCCAACGGCGAAGATGAGTAAGTCTTCTGGCTCAGTCGCCGGGGTTATCGAGATTATGGATGCGCCGGAGGTAAATGCTAAAAAGATTAAGAGCTCTATGACCGATGCGGGTAGCGAAGTTCGCTTTGATGAGAAGGAGAAGCCGGGGATAAGCAATCTCTTAACTATTCACAGTGCACTCTCTGGCCTATCGATTTCCGCCCTAGAAAATGAGTTTGCGGGCAAGGGTTATGGTGATTTCAAAGCGGCCGTTGCAGAGGTTGTAGTTGAATATGTCCGCCCAATACGAGCAAAAGCCCTTGAACTATTAGAGGATGAAAAACATTTAGTTGATCTCTTGCACGATGGGGCGTCTAAGGCGCGTACCGTGGCGGCAGAGACTCTCCAAAAGGCCTATAAAAACCTCGGTACAGTCGCTTAATACCATCAAGGTCAGGTTGAGGGTTCCAAATCGTTATCTTTGTGATGCAAAATCCACGCGCCGCGCCTTGAGTTTATTCACGCGTAACTACTAGGCTGACCATTACACATCAACCTTCTATGTCACCCACAGTGGGCCGCGTAGAAGACCCCTTGGAGGAAAATTGAAGAAGATATTTCGTCTAGTAGCGGTTGTGGCAGCAACAACGCTTGCAGTTACAGCATTTGTTGCACCATCAGCAACGGCAGCATCAAAGGTTAAAGTAGGCCTTGCTTATGACATCGGCGGACGTGGCGATAAGTCATTCAACGATTCAGCAGCAGCTGGTCTTGCACAAGCTAAGAAGAAGTTTGGCGTTACAGCCAAGGAAATCACTGTAACTACAGGTTCAGATTCAGAGCGCGAAGACAAGCTCCGCTTGCTTGCAGCTGCTGGATACAACCCAATCATTGCAGTTGGCTTCCTTTATGCCGGCCCAATTAAGAAAGTTGCCGCAGATTATCCAAATACACAATTTGGAATCGTCGATGATGCATCAGTTGATCTTCTAAACGTTGCATCACTTGTATTCGCCGAAGAGCAGGGTTCATACCTAGCTGGCGTTGCAGCAGCACTTGCATCAAAGTCAGGAAAGATTGGTTACATCGGCGGAGTTCGTATTCCACTACTACAGAAGTTTGAAGCAGGATTCGTTGCTGGTGTTAAGGCAACTAAGAAGTCTGCAACAGTAGATGCCAAGTACGTAACTGAGTTCCCTGATTTCTCTGGCTTCAATGACCCAGCTAAGGCAAAGGTTATTGCTAAGGGAATGATCGATAAGGGCGTCGATGTTATTTACTCAGCTGCTGGTGGATCAGGTGCGGGTAACTTCGCAGCTGCAACCGAGGCTGCAAGTTCTGGCACTAAGGTTTGGACTATCGGAGTTGACTCTGATCAGTACCTTTCAGCTTCAGCTGCAGAAAAGAAGAACATGCTCACATCAATGATCAAGCGCGTTGACCGTGCTGTCTACGATGTAATCGCAACTTCTGTTGCAGGATCATCTGTTAACGACGTTCTAGATGCCAAGGCTGGCGTTTACGGTCGTCACTATGACCTAGCACTTGACGGCGTTGGCGTCTCGTACTCTGGTGGATACATCACTAAGTACAAGGCACAGATCGACAAGGCAGCAGCTGCAATCAAGTCAGGAAAGATCAAGGTTCCAACAAAGCCTTAATTCTCACATTGAGATAGAGGTTATAAGAAGTGGCGTTTGGCCCAACAATGGAGTTAAATCTCCTTGTTGGGCCAAACGTTTTTATACAACTGAAGGAGACAACATAAGTGTCAGTGGCAGTTGAACTACGGCACATCACCAAACGCTTTCCTGGTGTCATTGCCAATAAAGATGTCTCAATGAGCGTAGAAACTGGCACAGTTCACGCCCTCGTCGGCGAAAATGGTGCCGGCAAATCCACCGTAATGAAGATTTTATACGGAATGCAGCGCCCTGATAGTGGCGAGATTTTAGTTAATGGCAAGGCTGTACATTTCAAGAATCCAAATGATGCAATCGATGCAAGCATTGGAATGGTGCACCAACACTTTATGTTGGCCGATAACTTCACCGTACTTGAAAACATAATTCTTGG
>Ga0209829_10000588_pt1 | contig 32247 bp, 26 predicted proteins | sample C_140205_EF_Meta_FD_187311 | JGI IMG/M metagenome (GOLD analysis project Ga0209829, IMG submission 187311) | Freshwater microbial communities from Lake Croche, Canada to study carbon cycling - C_140205_EF_MetaG (SPAdes) (version 2) | ecosystem: Environmental > Aquatic > Freshwater > Lake... | reverse complement strand
GTGTAGAACGGGATCGAGCGCAGCAGCGGCGCGCCGATGGCCGGGCTCGCGTGGTCGGCGTTGTAAACCGGGAAAAAGTGGCGCGCGTATTCTGAGTCGAGGCCGGCCTCGTAGACGTTGTCGCCGGTGTTCTGGATGAAGTCCGGATTCACACGGTAGGCCTGGTAGGCGATAGCGCGCTCGCTCGGATCGCCGAAGGAATTGTCGCCAAAGGCGACGAAGCGGACCTTGCGACCGCGGGGCTGGCGCGTGGTGAAATAGCCCTCGGCGATCGTCGCGCCATTGCAGCGGACTCGGTAGCGATACTCGGTGCCGAGCGCGAGGCCGGCGAACGCGGTGACGTAGTTGAAGCGGCTGCCTTTGTCGCCGCGGCCGCTGTAGTCGCGCGAAGTGCGCTCGATCTGCGCGGACTGGCCGTAGGCGTTGTCGCGGCCGAAGCTCACGTCGAACTTCGCCTCGGTGCCCTCGGTCTGCCACGCGAGCCGCGCGGTCTCGGCGCCGGCGACGAGCTTCGCGTCCGGTCCGGGCTGCACGTAGGGCAGCGCGGTGAAGACGGGGATCGCCATCGGCCGGAGTTTTTCGGCGGCGGCGAAAAGCCCGCGACCCGTGGGCGCGAGGGCGAGGAACGTGATGCCGCCAGCGGAGCGGAGGAACTGGCGGCGGGAGAGAGGAGCGGTGGCGGACATGATGGATCGGAAGCGGAGGGTTAACGGAAAATCCACAGCAAGCCGGCGGGGATGAGCGTGCCGGCGACGAGGAAAGCGATGACGAGCTGGCGGCTCGCCGTGAAACGAAACGCCATCACGAGCCCGAGCGCGGTGGTCGCGATCAGGCCGAGCGAGGCGGCGAGGCTAAACCAGCGGAGCGGCGTGTCCGCCTTCTTGGGCGTGCCGGGGAGATGCGAATTTTTGTGCACCGTGCCTGCCGCGAGCAAAGCGGACGGCGCGGTGTAGCTGCCGTCCTTCGCGTTTTCGTGCAGCCAGAAAAGCTGGAGCGCGCCCGTGGCCGAAAAGAAGATCAGCAACGGAGCGAACAACACACCCAGGTAAAGGTGCAGCGAGCGCAGGCGCTTCATCGGCGAAAACCGGCTCGTCTCAAAACTCACCGGAAACGGAGAAGAAATAATTGCGCCCCGGCAGCACGATGAACGACGGGAGCGCGGCGGCGCTGATCGATCCGATCACCTGCTGCTGGCGGTCGAGCACGTTGTCCACCTGCACCTTGATCTTCACGCTGCGGATGAAACTCTGGCGTGCGAACCGATGGCTGTAGCCGAACGCGAGATCCTCGGACCAGCGGCTCGGCGCGACGACGTTGGCGCGGAGCGTGGAGGCGATGTCAGGGTTGAGACCGGCGGCGTAAACTTTCTGTTCGCCGATGAATTTATCGGAGAGCGAGGCGAAGAAGCCGCCCTTGTTGTAGACGAAGCCGAGCAGCGCGGTGGAGCGGGAGACGCCGGGGATGTCGATCTTGGATTTCTTGTAGACGGCGCGGTTGATCGAGCCGTTCGCATGGAGGCTGAGCCCATGGCCCACCGAGACGGTGGCCTGCGCCTCGAGGCCGCTGTAGTAGGCGCCGCTGGCGAGCGCGTAGTATTGCTGGCTCGTCGCGGTGTCGGTGATGGTGAGCGGGAGGTTGCTGTAATCGATCCAGTAGGCGGCGACGTCGGCGTTGAGGCGGCCGGTTTTGTAGACGGTGCCGATCTGGTAATTTTTCGTCTCCTGCGGCTTCACGTTGTTCTTCGAGGGATCAGGCACGTAGAAGAGCTGGAGATTCGGCGCGAGGAAGCCTTTGGCGATTTGCGCGTAGACGGACCAGTTCGGCTGGATCCGGTAGTTCGCTGCGAGGCTCGGCATCGTGTTCGTGTCGGTGCGCTCGCCGTAGTAGCGCAGGCGCGTCGTCTGGTTGACGGGCGCCTCAATGTCGCGACGGAAATGCGCGTAGCGGACCCCACCGTTGATCGCGAGCGCCTGGAACGGACGCCATTCGTATTCTGCGAACGCCTGCGCGGTCCGCATGTAATTTTTCATGAGGTAGGTCGTGGCGGCGAGCGTGCCGACGGCCTCGGCAGTGGTGGCGGGATTATAGTCGAGGACGCCGTTGCGCGTGTAATCGAGGAGATACTGGAAGCGGTCGTTGCGCACATACTCGCCCCAGCCGCCGGTCTTGAAGGTGCCGTGGTCGTGCTCGTAGCTGAGGTTGAGATGGTCGAACCACGCGCGGTAAAGATTCAACTGGTAGGTGCCGCCGAGGTTGTTGCGCGAAGTCTTGGTGCCGGCCGTGGGCGTCTGGTAGCTGTCGTTGTCGTAGAGGTAGGTGCCGACTTTGTTCGAGACGCGCCAGCCGCCGCCGAGATCAGTGTCGAGGCCGATGTAGCTGAAGTCGGCTTCCTTTTTCTGGTAATTGTAGAGCGGCGAAAGCGTGCTGGTCGCGTCGTCGACGAGGCCGAAATCGCGGCCGCGCGTGTTGATCGTGGCCTGCGTGACGGACGGCGGCGTGGCGAACTTGATCCAGTTCGCCGTGGTGAGGAACGTCAGTGTGGTGCGTTTGCCGACGGGCTGCAGATGCTTCAAATAAATGGTGTGCCGGCGCTGGTAGGAGTGGGTGAGAAATCCGTCGGAGGTGAGATATTGGTAGCTCGCGATCGTGGACGAGCCGCCGAGCGGGGCGAAGTTGGCCGAGCTACCCTCCAAGTGCGCGACGAGCGTGCGGAAGCTGCCGTAGCTCACAGTCGGCACGATACCATCCGTCGTGCGCGGGTCCTTCGAGAGCATCGCCATCGTGCCGCCGAACGTCGCCTGCCCGATGGTGCTTGCGGTGCCGGGGCCTCGATCGACGATCAGGCGGCCGATGAGTTTCGCGGGAAAGTAACTCGTGGAGTGGTGCGAGAACGAGTTGTTGTCGCTGAACGGAATGCCGTCGAAGGTGACATTGTATTGGCCGTCGGTGAAACCGCGGATGATGTTCTTCGCCTCGCTCAGGCCGGGACCGTTGGCCTGCACGGTCGTCACGCTGGGCGTGAGATTCGCGATCATCGTGTAGTCGGCGGACGGCGCGATGGAGTTGTTGATCGTGGACACGTCGACGATCGACATGGGCTGCACGATATCGAGGCGGCTCTCGACGGGCGCCTGCGTGAGCGCGGAGGTGCGTTTCTCGGTGACCTCGATTTCCTCGAGGCGGACGACGCTGCGGTCGGCGGCGTTGGTGTCGGCGGTGGATTTCGGGGCGGCGGTCTGGGCGTGCGCTCCGGTGAAAGCGAGGATCGCGGTCAGGCAAAAGAGAGACGGCTTGGTTTTCATGCGCGACCATTGCGACGCAGGCGTCCACGCTCGCGCAACGCGCCCACGTGACGAACCGGCAAAGACCGCATTACAGCCCCGTAATCCGCACGGTGCCCCCGCCGACTCTACCGCGTCAGCTTCGCAAACCGCCACGGCAGCAGCACCGCCGCCAGTGCGAGCCCCGACGCGAGGCCCACCCACACGCCGACCGCACCCATCCCGCCGCGGATCCCCAGCGCATAACCCAACGGTAGCGCCACTAACCAATACGCCGCGAACGTCAGCGCCGCCGGCACTTTTAAATCCGCGATGCCGCGCAGACACGCCGCGCCGATCACCTGCACACCGTCGACGCCTTGAAACAACGCTCCGACCACGAGCAACTGCGCCGCCAACGCGATCACCGCCGCATCTTGTACGAACCACGCCGCGATCGCGCCTCCGCCGAACCAAAATACCACGCCGAAGCCACCCGTGATCACGAGCCCAAGTCCGATCGCGCCAAACGCGATGGGCCGCCGCAACGCCAGTTCACCCGCGCCCACCGCGCGACTCACGCGCATGCCCGCCGCCATCGAAAGCCCCAGCGGAAACATAAACGCTAACGACGCACACGTGATTGCGATCTGATGCGCCGCGAGCGGCGCCGCCCCCAACCAGCCGATCATCACACCAGAAAACGCAAACGCCGTCGTCTCGAACAACAACATCCCCGACGCCGGCAGCCCGATCGTCAGCATCTCCCGAAAACGCTCACCCGAGTAACCCCCAAACCACCGGCGCGGCCACGCCGCCCGCATCGCCGGATCGCGCCGCAACCACCCGAAAATCACCACCGCCCCGATCACCCGCGACACCAGCGTAGAAATCCCCGCGCCCGTCAGCCCGAGCGCCGGCACTCCGAGATTTCCATAGATAAACACCCAGTTTAGCGCCGCGTTCAGCCCCACACCCAGCAACATGATCACCATCGGCACCCACGGATGCCCCATCGCCTCCGCAAACTGTCGCAACACGAGGTAGACAAACACCGACGTAAGCGACGCCGCCATCATCAGGTAGAACGGCATCACCACCGCCAACACCTCCGGCGGTTGGCCGAAGCGCGCGAGTTGCGTGCCGAGTACCACCATCAGCAGAGTTTCCACTGCGCCGAAGACCAGCGCCAGCGTCATGCCGTGGCGCAAATACTCGCCCGCCTCCTCAGGCTTCGCCGCGCCTCGCGCCCGCGAGATCAAAATCGAAACGGGAATCATCAGACCGATGCCCACGACGAAAAACACGTTGAACACATTTCCGCCAAAGGCCGACGCCGCGAGTGGCACCGTCCCCGCCCGCCCGATCATCGCGCTGTCCGTCACGCCCATGAGCATCTGGCTCACCTGACCGACGATGATCGGCAGGGCGAGCGTGAGCGTCGGTCGGATTTCGCGGAGAGCAGCTTGCACGGAACGTAAACCCCCGAAGATGTTCGCGCGTCCGTTCAGCGCACGCCTTATCGCGCGACACCCGTCGCACAGCCGGCGCCGCCACCCACCAGCGCACTTCCCCGCCGGCGCTTTCTCCGTGCCCTCGAACCAACTTTCACCACTGTCCGACCCATGCTTCGCTCCGTCCTCCCCCGCCTCGCGCTGCTCTCTATCTTCGGATTTGCACCGGTCCTCCCTGCGCAAACCGATGCTTCCTACCGCCAGCCCTCTCCCGCGCTCGCCGCGCTCGTCGACGCCCCGGCGGCACCCGCCGTCAGCCTCAGCCCCGATCGGAAACACCTCCTCTTGCTCACCCACACCGAGGCGCCATCCATCACCGAACTCTCGCAGCCCGAGCTCAGGCTCGCCGGCATCCGCCTCAATCCGGCCAACAACTCCACGAGCCGAGCGCTCACCTACACAGGCGTCACCTTGCAGCCCGTGTCAGGCGCAGCCGAGCGTCGAATCACCGGTCTGCCTACCGGCGTGCGTCTCGCACACTATGCGTGGTCGCCCGATTCCCGCCACATCGCCCTCAGCCTCCTTCGCGAAACCAGCCTCGAACTCTGGCTCGCCGACACCACCTCCGCCGTCGCCCGGCCGCTCGCACTGAACCTCCACCTCAACGCCGTCCTCGAAACACCCTTCATCTGGCTCGACGATTCCTCGTTAGCCGTGCTCCACCTCCCCAACGGGCGTGGTCCTGCGCCCCTGGCGCCATCCGTCCCGAGCGGTCCGGTCGTCCAGGAAAATCTCGGCAAGAAAATCCCCGCCCGCACCTACGAAGACCTCCTCGCCAGCGCCCACGACGAAGCCCTCTTCGACCACTACGGCACCGCCGACCTCACCCTCGTTTCGCTCGCCGGAAACCTCACTCCACTCAACGTCCGCGGTCTGATCACCCGCCTTGCACCCTCACCCGATGGCCAGCATCTCATCGTAGAGACGCTCCATCGCCCCTACTCCTACCAAGTTCCCGCGTCACGTTTCCCCAAATACACCGACGTCATCAATCGCACCGGTCAACGCGACTATCGCGTGGCTGACTCCGGGCTTGACGAAGCGAGCGACGCCAACGCCGGCGGTGCCCGTGCCGGTCCGCGTCAAGTCGCGTGGCGCACCGATCAGTCGGCGACGCTAAGTTGGGTGCAGTCGCTTGATCGCCGCCCCTCCGGCTCAACCGCACCCGCCCCTGAAAAAAAATCAACACCCGTCCGCGAACGCGACGCTTGGTTCACTTTTGCGGCCCCGTTCAACGGTTCCCCCGTCGAACAACAGCGCTTCGAGTATCGCGTCTCCTCGGTCGCGTGGGGCGACGACTCACTCGCGCTCGTCACGGAGAGTTGGCAGACCACGCGCGTCGTCCGGACATGGCGCGTTGCACCCGGTAAACCGGGCAGCAAACGCGAACTCCTCTCCGAGCGCTCCTCGCAGGACCGCTACGCTGACCCCGGCCGGCCCGTCTACGCGCGCAATGCCGCCGGCCGCTTCGTCCTCCAACGCAGCGCCGATGGCTCCAAAATTTTCTTCAACGGCCTCGGCGCCTCACCCGACGGCGACCGTCCGTTTCTCGACGAGTTCGACCTCGCGACGAAGCAGACCCGCCGCCTCTGGCGCTCCGCTCCACCGCACTACCAGGAATTCATCGCGTTCACCGACGCGACGTTGACCCGCGCCATCACTTCGCGCCAATCGGCCACCGAACCAGAAAACTATTTCGTCCGCGATCTCACCACCGGGGCGCTCACCCCGCTAACGAAATTCCCGAACCCATACCCACAATTCGCCAACGTGAAGCGGGAACTCATCCGCTACAAACGTGCCGATGGAGTAGATCTCTCGGGCACGCTGTATCTCCCCCCGGGCTACACGCCGGACCAAGGACCGCTGGCTACTCTGCTCTGGGCCTACCCGCGCGAATTCCTCGCCGCCGATACTGCCGGACAAATTACCGCCAGTGGCACGCCGGAGAAATTTGTGCGTCTCAGCGTCCAAGGTCCGCTCCCGTTTCTCCTCGCCGGCTACGCGGTGTTCAACGATCCGACGATGCCCATCGTGAACCAGAAGGGAAAACCCGGCAACGACACCTACGTCGAACAACTCGTCGCCAACGCCCAGGCCGCCATCGACGAACTCACGCGCCGCGGCGTCACCGACCCGAAGCGCGTCGCCGTCGGCGGCCACAGTTACGGGGCGTTCATGACGGCCAACCTCCTGGCCCACTCGCGCCTGTTCCGCGCCGGTATCGCGCGCAGCGGCGCCTACAACCGCACGCTCACGCCCAATGGATTCCAATCGGAAACGCGCACATTTTGGCAGGCACCCCAAGTCTACGCGGCCATGTCGCCGTTCAACTACGCCGACAAAATCAAAGACCCGCTCCTGCTGGTTCATGGCGAGGCCGACAACAATTCCGGCACCTTTCCCATTCAGAGCGAGCGTTTCTACGCCGCGCTCAAGGGTCAGGGCGCAACCGTCCGCTTCACGCTGCTCCCGCACGAATCGCACAGCTACCGCGCCCGTGAAAGCCTGCTGCACATGCTCTGGGAAATGGAAACCTGGCTCGACGCCCACGTGAAGATCGCACCCATCGAGAAAAAGTGAGCCGGTTGCTCCAAGGTGGGCGGGCACGTCCCTGTGCCCGCATTCGAACGCATCCGCTATCATCGGGATCCGCCCGCCCACCCCGATGACGCCATTCGCCCTTGGCCTCGTGCTCATCGCGGCCGTCCTCCACGCGACATGGAACCTCTGCGCTAAACGCGCCGGCGGCGGACTCCCGTTCATCTGGGTCGTCGGAGCGGTCATCTGCGCGGGCTACGTGCCCGTGCTGATTGGCTACTTCGTCCGCTACGAACCCACTCTGCCGGCCGGCGCGATTCCGTGGATTCTCGGCAGCGGCGTGCTCAAGACCAGCTACTCCCTCTTTCTGCAGCGCGGCTACCGCACCGGCGATTTCTCACTCATCTATCCCCTCGCGCGCGGCACCGGTCCGCTCCTTTCCACCCTCGCCGCCATCGCCTTCCTCGGCGAACGCCCGTCGCCTCTCGCCCTCGCCGGCGGCCTCGTGATCATCGCGGCGATCTTCGTGCTCACCGGCGGCCCGCGCCTCTTTCACGAAGACCGCGCGCACCTGCGCAATGCGATCACCTACGGCGTCATCTCCGGCGTGTTCATCGCCGCCTACACGATTTGGGATCGCCACGGAGTCGCCAAAATCGGCGTGCCTCCGCTGCTCTACGATGCCGGCACCGCGTTTACCCAACTCGCCCTACTCACTCCGTTCGCTTTCCGCCGTCGAACGGAAGTCACCGCCGAATGGCGTGATAAAAAACGTTGGGCCATTGCCGTCGCAGTGCTCTCCCCGATCGCCTACGTGCTCGTGCTCACCGCCCTCGCCGTCGCGCCCGTGAGCTACGTTGCTCCGGCGCGCGAGGTGAGCATCGTGATCGGCGCATTCCTCGGAGCGCGGCTCCTCAAAGAGGCTGGCGGACGACGACGCCTGTGGGCCGCCGTCGCGATGGCGACGGGCGTCATCGCGCTGGCCTTGGGCTAAGAATCCCGCCAACGTCCGCCCCATGAAAAACCGCCTCTTGTGGATTTTCGTCGCGGTGGTCGTGCTCAGCGCGGTCGCACTGCTTCTCACGCACCGAAAAACCGCACCCCATCCAGAAGTTGCGATTCAGGACGGCAAGACCATCGATTTCTCCTCGGGTAAACCCGTCGTGAAAGACTCCGCCAAGGAAAAAGCCGCGATCGACAAAGCCGTCAAAGAGATGGAAGCGGCCGCGAAGGACGTGATTTTTTCTTCTCCCACCGCGCCGCCGGCCACGCCAAAAAAATCGGACACCAAGCAGTAACGCGCCGCGCCGACGTGATCGCATCATCTGCGATGTTTTGACTTTTGTAGACCCGGCCGCCGGCCGGGTGCCCGGTCAACGACCGGGCCTGCAACTGAAGCCCTACTTTTTTCCCGTCAGCATATCTTCCATCAGGGCGAGCGCGGTGGCCTCGGTGATTTCGCGCACACCGAACTGTTTCACGATCCGGCCGGCCTGCAGATCGCGACCCAAAATATCGCTCGCGGCCGCCTGGCCGATGATCGCAGAATCCTTCAGCCGGATCGCCGTGGCCTGGATGTCGGGCACCGTGAAGTGCGCGTCCCCCGAGACCTCGGGCACGGTGAGATTGCGACTTGAAATAAGGACCTCGATCGCCACGTCCGCGACCTTGTTGAGCGCGTCGCGGTCTTTCGCCGCCTGCTCGCCCACGAGGCGGTGGCCGGGATTGTCCTCAAGGAGGGCGACCGCCGATTTTTGGTCGGCCAAGGTCGCGCCCCCATTGCGAAACGCGCGGCCGAAGAGTCGCTCGATTTCACGCACGGTCTGCATATCCGCCAGCGTCGGCGTGGGAGCATCCTTCACCGCGTAGGTGTTCTCACCGCTGGTTTTCACGGTGTCGTGCTCCTTGTAATACTTCTCGCTGTGACCGGTTAGCTTCAAGCCGGTCGCCGTATCGACGAGCGCGCGGTTGACGTAGATCACGATGCGCGGGGCGCTGTCGGTGTGGTAGACTTGGCGAAATCCTTCGATAATTCCCGCCGCAGACTGACGCGCGATCAGGGTGTCGGACGACGGGCCGTAGACCCGTTGTGGCCCCGCCTGCGCCACCGGTGCAACGGCCGCCGGCATGGCTTGATAAACAGGCGGGGGCGTCGGCGGCGCGGAGTCGACCTGCGCGAGCAGTGCCGGGACGATCAGGAGCGTGAGTGGAGCGAAGAACAGGGAGCGAGGATTCATGGCGGGTGTGCTTTTCGTTGGGCGGAGCGGCGCCGATCGCCGGTTGGGTGAATCACCGCGCCTGACGGACGCGGATGGTGTATTTCTTGGCCGCAGTGTTCATCGCGGTGAAGCGCACGGCTTCGGTGGAATTTTCCGTGAGAATAAGGGTCTGGAACGGCGTCTCGTCGCCGGTAGAAGCATTCTGCTCGTCCTTGAATACACAGTTGATCTGAACCTCGAGCCGACGGCTTTCGCGATTCTTCACGTTCGCCACAACTTCCAGCCGGCCATCGGCGAGCACACGCTCTTGGAGGCCGGTGCAGGTGACCGAGAACTGCGCAGGTTTGTCGAGCAGCACGAACTTCTCGGTGTTTTCCAACGTGTATTTGGTCGTATCGAGCGGCCGGAAAGGACCGGGCTCCGACACGCAGCCCGCGAAGAGCGCGAGCGCCGCAGTGGCGGAGAGGAGGAGCATGGGTTTGGTGTTCATAGTCGAAAAAGCGGGGCGATAGAGGGTGTGACTGCGACTCAGCGTTTATGTTCGCTCAAAATTAACACGGTGTCTTTGGCCGGATCGCCGACCGTGATGGTAAGCCGGCGCGCCAGGTCGGCCACGGCCTGGCCGTTCGCGTCGTAGAATTGCAGGAGCGCCGCATGCTCGCCCGGCGGGAGGCGCAGCGCCCCGAAACTAAGGTACTGCGGCAGGTTGTCCCACGCCCGCACATCGGCGTGCGTCTTGGTCGCGGCGGCGGCGATCTTGCTGAAAATACCAATCACCCCGAGGGCGATGGCCGCCGTCTCCGCTCCATCGCTCTTGTCATATTCGGTGACGACGCGCCTCCGGCCTTTTTCATCGGTCACGACGCGGCGCTTTTCCTGGTTGATATTGTCGGCGGCCACGACCGCTCCCACGAGGGCAATATTACCGATGGTGTCGGTGGTCTTCTTGAAAACGGCTTTGTTACCGAGCACATGATCCATCATGCGACCACCACGGGTGATGGCCTGATAGTTCAGGTTATCCCACGGCAGGAAATTCAACGTCTGCTCGCCAATGGTGAGCGTCGCGGAGCGAATGCGCGAGGGCGGCGTCTGGAACTTCAACAGCTCTCCGTACTCGCCGGCGGCTACTTTCCGCGGGCCGCGGCCAAACTCGACGAAGCAGAGGACGTTGGCCTCGGGCTCGTAGGGCGGAAGTTTATTTTTCGTGAGCTGCTGCGCGCGGGCGAGCGCATCGGAACCGTCGGCGGCGAGCTTCGCGGAGGCGAGGCCGTCGAGGTAGTCGAGGAGCACGTAGTCGCTCTTGTAGGCGGCCGTCTCGGCATCGCTGTCGAGGAGTTGCGCCGAACGGAAACATGCCCGGGCATTGTCCGGCTCGCCGTCGCGCCAATAGAGCAGCCCGCGATAATAGAACGCCATCACGCGCTCGTAGGGCTCGCCGATAAACACCTTTTCCCGCTCCGCCGTGAACAGCCCGCGTGAACGTTTCGCCGCGTCGTCCGGACCGGAGATCAGGCCACCGATCCGCAAAATCGCGTCGTCGAATTTCGCCTTCGCTTCGCTGAAATTCCCCATGCGCAGCGCCGTGACGCCGAGGCGGTATTCGAGCAGCACGCGGTCTTTCTCCGGCGCAGTGGCGAGGTCGGCGTTGCCGTCGATAATCGGATCACCGGTCCGCGGCGCCGGCCGGCGGGCCGGCGGATCGGGGATCGTTTCGCAACCCGCGAGGGTCAGAAGCACGGCGGTGGACATGGCGAGAAGCGCGACGACGGAAGGGCGTCGCTCGCGGCTCGACGGTGCGGGTCGGGAGTCTGTCATGAGGCTTGCGGCGCGCTGGCGGGCGCCGCAACGCAACGGTAGTTACCGATAGGCCGCGTCCTCAAGCCCCTGCTTCTTCACCTCGGCCGAATCTTCCCACACGATCTCGCTCGTGCGGGCGTCGGTCAGGCGGAAACTGTAGAGGACGTAGTCGCTCGTGCCTTGCGACGTGCGGGTGCTCAGCCCCTCGAGTTTGCCTGTCAGAAAAAAATCGGCCCCGCGGAATTCGACGACGTTCGGATCGCTGCTCGCCGTGACTTGACCCGACTGTTTGAGCGCACGCTCACGTTCGAGCGTTTTCATCATCTCGCGGTCGAGGAAGCTCACGCGGCCGGCGGCCTTCGAGTTGAGCTGCGTGCGGATGCGCGTGAGGAAAATATCCTTGTTGATTGGGAAACGGGTGTTGTTGACCACCGGCTCAAGCACGATGCGGGGCTTGGTCTGCGCCCGGGAAATTTCCGGAATGCCGAGGATGCTGCGGGCCATCTTGTCGGTCACGGCCACGAGGTCCTGCGACTCCATGCCGGTGCCCTGGACAAAGCCTTTTTCGTCGGGCCGCATTTCAGTGACAGCGACGCCGGCGGGATTTTTCACGCCCTGCGTGGTTTCGCAGCCGGTGAAAAGCACCGGAGTCGCGGCAAGGCTCGCGAGCAGGAGGAAGCGGGAGGTGGTATTCATGGTGTAGTCGGAAAAAATGGACCCGGCGGCGAAGGCGTCAGCGGAGCGGCTCAACGGCCAAACAACCCGTTCGCCTGCGACATGGGCGCCGCGTTGCCATAGTAATTATTGATGATCGTGATTTGCTGGGGCGCGGCGGCAGGCGGCGCGGCGGGAGCGGGCGCTGCTTGCACGACCGGTTGCGCCTGCTCGACGTAAACCGGCGGCCGTTCCCAAATCACTGCGCGGCGATTAGCATCGGCGATCGAACCGAGCAGCCAACCGGCACCCGCGCCCCACAACGCACCGTTCCAGCCGTTGTGGCGCAAACTGCCGCTATTGTGTCCGATGATGCCGCCGGCGAGCGCACCCAACACGAGCCCGTTGCCCGCATAACTGCCGCCATTATATCCCCCGCCACTGTAGTAACCCGCACCGCCATAGTAGCCACCGCCGTAATAGCCGCCGCGCTCGTGACCCCGATAGACGACAACCGGCGCATCGCGATAGACATAGGGAGAATGATAGCGGGGCGCAGCGGCGGGCGGCACGCGGCGATCATGGTCCTGCCCGACGGCCGAGCCGATCACCGCACCCACCCCGGCGCCGATGGCGGCACCCTTCCACGCGTTATGGTTGAGGCTGCCGCTGTTGTTGCCAATCACGGCCCCGGCGATGCCACCGAGGACCGCGCCGTTGACCGTTTCAGGACGGAAAACCTGCGCGGAAACCGACGAGACCGCCAGGAGCGCAAAACAGAGTGCGAGGGAGGTTTTCATAGACGAGGGAGAACGTGTCCGACACCGACGACGGTGCAAGGTTTCAGCGAAGGTGCCTGCGCGGCCCCTCATCCCTCGGGTCTGGCGCAACTCGCTGACCTTTGCCGCTATTCCACCCGGTAAAGATGCGTCTTGCTCCGCAAAATTAGCGCCGATCCCGCCACCGCCGGCGACGCCATGAATCCACCCTCTAATTTATTTTCCGCCAATTTTTGAAAAGTTCGCCCCGCCGCCAACACCGTCACCTGGCCATTCTCCCCTGAAAAATAAATCCGGCCCGCCGCGAGCAACGGCGACGCCGAATAGGCGCCGGGAATCCGCTCGCGCCACACTTCGGCACCCGTCGCCGCATCAAGGCACGTCACAATGCCGTTGTCATCGGCCATGGTGAGCAGGCCCTCGTGCACGATAACCGAAGGCTTGTTCGGCACGTTTTTCTTTTCGCGCCACGCGATTTGCGTCTCCTCGAGCATGCCCTTCCCGCCCAATTTGACGGCCAGCAGCTGGCCCTTGGAAAACCCAGTCTGAAAATAAACGAGCCCGTTGGCCACGACCGGACGGCTGCTGGAGCTGTGTTGGGCGCGCTCCTCCAGCCGCCAGACTTCCGCTCCGGTGGCGGGTTCATAGGCGTAGTGGGCCTTCGCTCCGCTGCTCAGCAACAGCGGTCGTCCCTCCCACGTGATCACCTGCGGCGTGGAGAACCCCTTGCGAAAATCACCGTTCGCCGCGGGCTTTCCCGCCGCGTCGAGGTCCTTGTAATCCACCGAGCGATTCACCTGCCACACCGTCTTCCCCGTCTTTTTGTCGAGCGCGACGACGAACTGAAAATCGCTCCCGTCAAAATTCATGATCAGCAAATCACCGTGCAAAATTGGCGACGAGCCCGCCGCGCGAAAGTGATTGCACACGAAATCCGTGCGTTGCCAGAGCACCTTGCCCGTCGCCGCGTCGAGGCATGCCGTGCCCGGCGAGCCAAAGGTCACATAGACCCGGCCCTCCTCGATCACCGGTGTCGGCGAGGCGTAAGAGTTGAACGGATGACAAAACTGCGGCTCCGCGACGCGGAAGAGCACGGCATCGCGCACGATGGCCCCGGTCGTTTTATCCACGCAAATGACCGAAAGCTCATCGCCCTTCGGCGTGGCGGTCGTGAGCCAGATCTGGTTATCCCAAACCACCGGCGACGACCAACCCTTGCCATGAATCGCCGTCTTCCACTTCACATGATCGGTCTCACCGAAGGTGACCGGCAGCGTCGCTACCTCGGAATGCCCGTCTCCCGTCGGCCCACGAAACTGCGGCCAGGCGTCCGCTGCGTGGACGGCCGTCGTCACCAAGAGCCCGGCCCACCACCATCCGCCTACGACTGACCAAGCAGGAGACAACAATGCGGCGAAGGAGGAGATTTTGGTCATGGGGCGAAAAAAGGGGTGAGGCCAACAAGGGAGAGCGCCGTTCCTACGCGAGCAATCCCGAAAAATTCCCCTGCAATGGGCCGGGCACTTTTCAGCCGACCTATTTGGGGTCGCAACGCAGCCGCCGTGTTTCAGGGGAATGCCGCAGGGTGACACGAATGGACTCAGCCCTGGGTTTGTCGGTGGCGCCCGGTTTATGGCTTCTTCCATTCATAGGTGGAGGTTGCGGTGCTCGAATGCGAATGTTCGTAGCTTCTCTTCGCATCGTCGGCTCGCTTGATCGCTTCAGTCTCAACGGCACTTTCGGACATCTTCGGATTCGTTTTTCTTACCTCATCGCGGGCGGACGCAAGCGCGGTGGCGTAGTCGGCGTCCGACATTGGGAAGAATCCTTGTTCCACTTTGCGGTCCGTTTCGACCAAGCGCGGCTGCCCGCTTTCTCTTTCTTTGATTCGCTGGACGGACTTATCGATCTCCTCCCAATTCGGTCCGCCGGTCCGCATCGGCGGGCCGGTGACCACCGCAGGCGGGCTCCCCCTGTTCGGCGAATTTGCGCAGCCCGCCACGCACAAAGCACTGACGATAATGCTTATCTTGATTTTCATTTTACTATGATTTTTCGGTCAGCGAAGCGCGTCGCGCTGAAGTGCGCTCGTTCGGCGCTTTCTTCTGAAGTTTTCATGACGTGAAAATTCCAAATACTGCTGGAGCCTGTTCCTTGAGCGCGTAAATCGCCGAAGCAACTTCGGTAAATTCTTTTTCGAAAGCCATCGGTGAGTGTAATCGCAAGTGGAGCCAACGAATTCACGGCTCGCGTGGCAAGGGCGACCCGCCCGTGAACGGCCGGGTATCTTGCCTGGTCGCTCCCGATCCGAGAGGCAACGGGCTTTAGTTTTTCCTTTACCCACGGACTGATTGGTCGCGCTACCTGCCAGCGGCCGGGCCCGAGCTCATCGCCCGCCTCCATTCTCGACATCCCGTCGCATCGCCGTTCGATTCGCTGCGTCTTACCCCGAACGATTTCGTTTCTCCGGCCCATTTGGCCCTTCTCCCTCCCGCTCCCCACCCGATGCAATATCCCACCGCTCTTTTTCCCCGCGCCACGGCCGCCGCACTGCTCATCGCTTGGGCTGCCAGTCTCACGACCTCCACAGCCGCCAACTGGCCCGGTTGGCGCGGACCCGAGGGCGATGGCACCACGACCGCCACGAAGAACCTCCCCGAGGCGTGGAGCCCCACCCAAAACATAAAATGGAAACAGGAAATGCCCGCCTGGAGCGGCTCTTCCCCCGTGGTCTGGGGCGACCGCATTTTCCTCAACACGCCGTCGAAAGAGATCGTCGCGGCCCCGGTCGAAACTCCGCCACCAGCCCCGCCCGCCGGGCCTGACGGCAAGAAGGGCAAAGGGAAGGGCGGTCCGGGCGGCGGACGCGGACCCGCCAGCGGCAGCATCGGCGGACAGGAACTTCTGCTGCTCTGCCTCGACCGCGCGACGGGCAAGGAGCTTTGGCGGAGACAATTCGATCAGGGCAACGCGTTCAAGATGCAGCACAACTCGTCGAGCCCTTCCCCGGTCACCGACGGCAAACTGGTTTGGACAGTTTCCGGCAACGGCGTGATCGCGTGTTTCGATTTCTCCGGCGCGGAAAAATGGCGGTTCAATCTCGTGGAAAAATACGGCGTGCTTGGCGCCAACCACGGCTACGGTTCCTCGCCCGTCCTGGTCGACGGCAAACTCGTCGTGCAAGTCCTCCACGGGATGAAAACCAAGGAGCCGTCCTACCTCCTCGCGCTCAACGCCACCACCGGCGCCGTGGTTTGGCGCGTCGAGCGGGCGACCGATGCTCTCTTCGAATCGCCCGATGCCTACACGACGCCCGCCGTCGCGACGATCGACGGCCAAAAACAACTCGTCGTTCTTGGCGGCAACTACCTCACCGGCCACGCGGTCACGAACGGCGCAGAGCTCTGGCGCGCCGGCGGACTAAACCCGAAAAACGACCGCAATTTCCGCGTCGTCCCCTCCCCGACCGTGCGCGACGGCATGATCTTCGCCCCGACGCGCAAGATCCCGCTCCTGGCTTTCCGCGCCGGCGGCAAAGGGGATATTTCCACGAGCCAGCTCGCGTGGAGTTGGACTGACCAACGGAACGCACCCGACGTGCCGAGCCCGGTCAGCGACGGAACGCGTTTCTACATGGCGGCGGATAACGGCCTGCTCACCTGCCTCGACGCCAAGACTGGCGCCGTCATTTACGGTCCCGAAGATACCGGGATCGGCCGCACTTGGGCCTCGCCAATTATCGCCGACGGTAAAATTTATCTGACCGGTCAAACGGGCGAGACGGCGGTCATCCAAGTGGGCCCGACCTACAAGCTCCTTGGAAAAAATGCGCTCGATGGCAGCTACACGCTCTGCACACCGGCGTTCGTGGACGGCGAGATCATCATCCGGACGGGCACACATCTGTATTGCGTGACCAAGTAGTGCGCCGCCCGGAGATCAAGAACCGCGAACGCCCATCACGGCTGAGCCGCGAGTGAGACGCACACGAGTTCGGAATCGTTGCGTGCGAACAGGCTCTGATGGGCGTAGGCCGGGTGGGACCACGCGATGGGGTGAGCGCGATTGCGCAGCGGTGTCTGCGGCGTGATGAAGTGCGCGCTGCTGATGCGTTCGAAACCAGCCGGCGTGAGCCGCGCGATTACGATTTCGCCTTTTTCCGTGGTGATCCACGTGCGGTCGCCGTGCTGCACGAAATGCGCCGTGGCCCAGCGGCCGTTGGCGAGCAGCGTAGTGTCTTCCCACACGCGGTCCCCGTTCGCGAGCTTGAGGCAACGCATCTCTCCATAGCTGTCGATGCCGTAGACGTAGCCGCCGCGCACGAAGGGAGTCATAATGATGCTGTGCAGCGCATCCGTCTTGCGCTCGTTCACGCCTTTGCGCTGCCAGAGCAGGGTCGGCGGCGAAGTATCGCGCGGCAGTTCATAGAGGCGCGCGCCGTCGTAAAAGGCGGAGAGCAAGAGCTTCGTCCCCGATTCGTCGAGCACGGGATCGCCGACATTCAGGATCATGTTGACCGGCTTGTAGGGTTCCTTCCACCACACCTTGCCGGTGGCAGGATCGAGGGCGGCGAGCCAAAAACCCGTCCACACCAACACGACCTCGCGGTCGCCGAGACGGACGAGGCGGGGCGAGGAATACGACGGCTGTCCGTCGAGCGCCCGCCAGCGTTCGCGGCCGGTCTTCACGTCGAGGGCGACGACGCACGCATCGGGTGGCCCGCCGACTTGGAAAATCACCAGGTCACCCACCACGAGCGGCGCACCCGAGACCGCCCAGATATTGAGCTTCGCTCCGTATTCGGTCGCGAGATCGCGCGCCCAGAGCACCTGGCCGCTGGCCGCATCCAGCGCGTGGGCGTGCCCCGTCGCACCATACGCGAAGGCCCGGCCGTCCACGACAGTCACGGCCGCGCGCGGCCCGAGCGCATAGTCGAAGTCGCGATAGACACAGGCGTAGGAGTGCGTCCACAGCGGTTTTCCGTTTTTCCGATCAAAGCACAACACGCGCTCCTGTTGCTCCGGAGCATTGACTCGATCTGTCAGGTAAACGCGATCCCCCGCGACCGTCGGCCCGCTGTAGCCGGGGCCGACGGCGGCGGTCCAAACCGGCGGCAACTGCGGGCCGGAAAATTTCTCGACGATGCCCGTCTCCCGCCAGACGCCATCGCGCTGCGGCCCGCGCCACTGCGGCCAATCGTCGGCGCACATCGGTCCGGCCGCGGCGACCCAAGCAGAGATAAGCACCAAGGCACGAAACAGGGGAAGGGAAGGAGGCATGAGCATGAGGTGGGAACTGCGTTGTGGGCCTCGTGAAAACTCGACGCAAGCTTTGCGCCGCGCACCTTTCGATCTATGCGTTACGTCTTCCTCGTTCGCTACCCCTTCCCGCCCCCATGAAATTCTTTCACCTCGCCCCCGAAAGTTCCACACGACGCCCCGCCCCGTTGCTCCCCTTTGCCCTGATCTACGGAAGCCTGAGCTTTGGCGCCGTGAGCACGCTGGCGTATTCAATCTGGGCGTTTCGGTGGGTGCCCGGCACCGTGGGGCTCTACACGACCACCGCCTTGGTTTACGTCGGGCTCGGTGGCCTCGCTCTCAGCCGGCTGGTCAAGGCCCCGGGCGCGTGGCAACGATTTCCATTCTGTTTCGCGACGGTGTTTTTGGCCTACGCCGCGGGCTGGTGTCTATTTTGGTTCGGGCTGCGTGGGAAATTTCAGGCCGATTTTTTGGGCGCGGCCGCCGGCCTCGCGGCGATGACGTGGCTCCTGCAACGCGCCTTTAACCAGCCGCGCGGTTTTCTGATGATGTTCGGCTCCCTGCTGGCATTGCACAGCGTAGGCTACTATGCGGGCGAACAACTTTATGCCGCGATCCGTGGCGCCAACGGCCGGCTGCTCTGGGGTGCCGCCCACGGGCTCGGTTTCGGCGCCGGCCTCGGTTTCGTCCTCCAACGCTGCCAGACCGCGGGCCAGACCGAGGCATCTGCCTCAACCAGCGGCTGATTTCAGCCGCCGTTTCCGCGGGCCGTTACCCGACAGGGCAGACGCACGATCCAAGCTGCCACCGCGAGCAGTGCGACGAACCCCGCCAGCACGTAAAAAACGGCGGCATATGAACCAGTGAGCGCTTGGCAGCGCGCGAGGAGGAGTGGTCCCACCGCAGAGGCCAGCACGGTCAGCATCTGCGCGGTGCCCACGATGCGGCCGAGCTGCGCACGGCCAAAAAGCTGCGCCCACACGCTGAAAAAAATCACGATCACAAATCCTCCGGTGAGACCCATCACGACGGAAAACGCGTCCACCTGCGCGAGCGTCGTGAGCGAGGGCAGCGAGCACAACGCCAGTCCGAGTAGCGTCATCGTCAGTGCCATGAGACGGTTCAAGCTCCAGCGCGATGCCAGCCAGCCCCCGAGAAAATTCCCGACGAGCGAGAGCAGCGCCACGATCACCAGACTGCGGTGATACGTCCCGGCGGCAAAACCCCGCTCGGCTAAAATCGATTCGTTGAACAACCCCACGCCCGAGGCGACGAGGTTGTACAGCGAGCTGGCCAGCGCAAACACCCAGAACGCCGGCGTGCGCAAAGCCTCGCCCCACGTCAGGCTGACCGTCGGCTCAGCGAGCACGGGCTTGGGATCATTTTCCCACGCCAAACCGCATTCCTCCGGACCCCGACGAGCCAGCCACCAAGCGACCAACGCGAGCCCCGGCAGCAGGCACCAACCGATCGTCGCCCACGCCGTCCGCCAACCTTCGCTCACGATAATTCCGCCAATCAGCGGAAACGCCGTCATGAAGCCCATGCTCAGCGCCACGGAAAAAATCCCCATCGCCAGGTTCAATCTCCCGCGAAACCACTGACCGACCATGGTAACGCTCACCACCGAAAGCGCGCTTTGGCCCAGTCCGCGCGACAACACCAGCAGGCCGAACATCCCCGCCACTCCCGTCGTCACACTCATCCCCAACACCACAAGCCCCAGCAGCGCGGCAATCGCCGTCAATACGACCCGCGTGCCGACTTGATCCTGCAACCGCCCGACACCGATGCAGCACAGCGAGCCGAGCAAAGTCGCCCACAGATTCATTTCGGCGAAAGCCACGCGGTCCAGTTGCAGATCTTTCAACAACGACTCCGTAATCAGACCCAGCCCTTGCGTGCGACCGGGCAGCGTTCCCACCATCGCCAGTGCCGCGAGGCCGACCATGACCCATCCATAATAGAACCGGGTGCGCGACAGCAGCGCGGGTAAGCGGGAGAACAGGGCGGCATCTTGCGTCATGGTGGAGAATCGGTGGGCCCGATAGTGGGACCGCGGAAAAAGTGGGCCGCAATCACGGGCGGCTGCAAACCTTTCAGTTGCTGACCTTGCCAGACCTCACACGCTTTCACGGTTCTCCCCATGCACGCGTTCAAACTTTTCTCGCGGCTCGTCGCCCTCACCCTCGTCGGTTCCTGTCACGTCGGCACCGCAGAGGAGCCAAAGCCCTTCGCCGGCCTCACGTTTCACGCCCCGCCGCGACCACTCCCCGCCGGAGCGATCACGGCCGACTGGCCGCACTTCCTCGGGCCCAAGCACAACGCCACGAGCCCCGAAACGAAGTTGCTCGGCACTTGGCCGAGCGGCGGGCCGCGAAAAGTCTGGGAACTGAACACAGGCGAGGGCTACGCCTGCCCCGTGTTTTCCGCCGGGCGACTAGTTTACTTTCATCGGATTGACGGAAAGGAAACGCTCGACTGCCTCGATCCGGAGACCGGCCGGCGCTTCTGGCGCTTCGACTATCCCGTCGAGTATCAAGACCGTTACGGCTTCAGTCCGGGGCCGCGCTCCAGCCCAGTGATCGACGGCGATCGCATCTACGTGACCGGCGTGACCGCCGTGCTCCAGTGTCTCGAACTCAAAACGGGAAAGCTCCTCTGGCGCCGCGACCTGATGACGGATTATAAAATCCCCCAATATTTTTTCGGTTACGGCCCGACTCCGTTGGTATGGAAAGATCGCGTGATCGTAAACGTCGGAGGTAAGGCGCGCGATGGCGTCGCCGGAACGTGCGTCGCTGCCTTCGACAAGCTTACCGGCCAAACGCTGTGGGAGGTCGAAGATAACTGGGGCGCCGGGTACGCCTCGCCCATCGTCGCCAAACTCCGGGGACGGGACGTCGCGCTGGTCATCGCCGCCGGCGAGAGCCGCCCGAGCGTCGGCGGGTTGCTCACGATCGATCCGGAGACAGGCAAAGTTTACGACCGCTTTCCGTGGCGGGCGAAGGTCTACGAATCCGTGATCGCCGGCTCGCCCCTCGTCATTGCCGACACACGCGTCTATATTTCCGAGACTTACGAGAAGGGCGGCACGCTGCTGGAATTCGACGAGCAGCTGAAATCAAAGCAGCTCTGGACGCAGCGTGGCTTCGGCCTGCACTGGATGATGCCACTGCAAGTCGACGGCCACCTCTACGGCTTTGCGGGGCGCAATCCGCCCGACACGGAGTTCAAGTGCCTCGACCTCGCCACGGGGAAAATTGTTTGGAACGACGATACGCGCTTCGAGGAAAACGGCCGCACGCAGAGCTTCTTCCGCGCGAGTCTGCTCCAAGCCGACGGCCGCTTCTTCTGCCTCGGCGAGGATGGACTCTTCGCAGAATTCGGTCTGACCACCAAGGGCTTCGTCACAAAACAGCGCGTACGTCTGTTTCAAGCCACGTCGACGTGGACGTTGCCCGCCCTGCACCGGGGCCTCCTGTATGTTGTGCACAACGAGCGCGACGCGCGCAGCGGGTCGCCGCCCCGCCTCATTTGTTACGATTTCCGCGGCGAGTGATCGGCGCGGATATCGTAGCACGAAATCGTATCGAGGTAGCGCAGGTAGAGTCGTCCGTCGAAAATCACCGGATGGGCCCACGCATTGCGGTCGCGTGCCTCGGCCAGTCGAAAGCGGCCCCTCACTGCGAACTCTTGGTCCGTGGGCTCCCACAAAAACATCCACCCATCTTCGGCTAGCGTGTAGAGTCGACCGTCCGCATACATCGCGCAGCCCTTCAAGAACTCCGTTGTCTCGTAGAGAAGTTGGCCACTGCGCGCATCGAGCGCCTGCCAACTGCCGCGCTTCGGATAGGTCGAACCAAAGAGTCGGCCCCCGACATGCAAGACCCCGCCTTGGCAGGTATCGAGCGGCGTCGTCCACCCATCGCTGACCCCCACGGGCTCCCCGGCTCCTTTCGGCGCGATGAGATGGTAAAGTTGCCCGGGTGGCCCGATGGGCGCGGTGATAAATACGGCGTCGCCGACGAGCACCGGTGAGATCGCCAACACCGAATAAGTCGTGACGCGCGGACGGGTCCACTGGAGCACACCGCTGGCGGCATCGACGCAGTAGAGTTGGCGTTGCGTGCAACCGATCACGAGTTTCCTGCCGGAAAATTGCACTAAAATCGGCGCGGAATAGGTGGCACTTTCAACTTTCTCCGAGCGCTCATCGAGCTGCGGAGTCTTCCACACGAGGTCACCCGTGCGCGGATCGAGCGCGACGATCAGTGCGTCGCGTCCGCCGGCCGTCGCATAAACCGCACGCTCGTCGACCAGCAGGCATTCGCTGAATCCCCACGTGATGTTCTCGGCTCCGAAGCGCTTCATCAAATCCACGGCCCAAATCTCTTTGCCGGTGGCGGCATCGAGACACGCGATGCGACCGTGCGCATTTTGCACATACAGCAGGCCGTTGCGATAGGTGACGGAAGTGCGGGCTCCCTGATATTGATTGAGCCACGAGTCACCGTGCCGCACCGACCAGAGGAGTTTTCCCTGCAAATCATAAGCCAGCACGCGCAGCTCCGCATCAAAATCACCGGTCACGTAGAGCCGGCCGCCGCCGATAATCGTCGAGGAAAACCCCTTCCCCGCACCCGGCGCAGTCCAGAGCAATTTCGGTCCACCCTCGGGCCAAGTGCCGAGCAGCCCACGCTCATCGCTAATCCCGTCGCGGCGCGGCCCACGAAATTGCGGCCACCCGGGCTCCGGCGAGGCAATGAGCGACGCAGACGACCCGAAAACAGGAGCTCCACTCAGGAGGGTCGCCCCCAGAAGAAACCCCCGCATCGCTGTTTTCATTTTTCCCCGACGCACCAGAGCGACTCCTGCCGTGGATCGCCCTTCTTCGCACTGCGCAGATAGATCCGATTTCCGCAGACGGCCGGCGTCGCTAGGGCTTCGTCGCCCAGCTGGTTTTGCGCGAGCAGCTTGCCGAATTTTTGCGGCGTCGCCTCGAACACCGAGGTCACGCCCCGGAGGCTCGTCGCATAAAAACGGTCCCCGACCAAGACCGGCGACGCGTAGAAATCCTTGTCTACTTTTTCGCGCCACACTTCGTCTCCGGTGTCGGCTTTCCAACACACCACGTGACCGGCGTCCAACATTGCGAAGAGGTGCCCGTCGCGCACCAGCATCGACGGCACGTAGACGCGCACCGTGTTTTGCCACGCGATTTTCCCCGAGCCGGCGTCTACCGCCGTCACGTTATTTTTCGGATAACCGCCGCTCAGAAAAATTCGCTGACCATCGGTCACCGCCGTGACGACCGTTTCATCCGTCGAGCCCTCGATCTCCCAGAGTTTTTTCCCGGTAAGCGGATCATAGCTCGCGATGAGCCCGCAGCCGCCGAGCACGGCCTGCGTGCGACCCGCGACTTTCACGACGGCAATCGAAGCATAATTGGCGACTTTCGGGCGAGCTTGCTGCCAGAGGACGTTGCCCGTGCGCTTGTCGAGACCGACGAATCGGCCCCCTTCTTTATGATCCGCCGTCACCAAGAGCACGGACTCGTAAACTACCGGCGAGGCACCGAACCCCTGGTGCGGCACGTAATCGGACACCCGTTGTTGCCACAAAAGCTTGCCCGCCGGATCGAGGGCGGTCGCGTGGATCGCCTTGTCGTGGAGAAAATTCACGTAGAGCCGCTCGCCGTCCCACACCACCGACCCGGAGGCCTGCGACGTGTTGCGATGTCCGATGGTATCAAGTGGACCACGGTGGATGATCGTTTCCCAGAGCTGCTTGCCACTGGCACGATCGTAGCAAAGCACGAATTGCTCCTGCTTGATTTCATCGGCACTGGTCAGGTAAACGTGATCGCCGACCACGATGGGGGTGCTGTGACCGCGCCCGCGAACCGCGGCGCGCCAGACGACGTTTTCCGTTTCGCTCCACTTCACCGGCACCGTCTGTCCGGCGGCGGCGTGACCATCGGCGGTGGGCCCGCGCCACGTCGGCCAATCGGCGCCCGGGGCGGCATCGGCCACCGAACGACCGAGACAAAGTGTAACAACAACCAGCGAGCGAAGTGTAATCATAGGAGGGAAAGCACGCCGAGTTCCGTCGATTCACCGGCCCACGGCAAGCGCGACTACTCGGCCGGCCCCCAGAATTCTCTTTGACCGCGAATCCTCCGGCGCCTGTCCTTCGTCAAGTGGCGAAGCCCGTCTGGTCTAGCCATTCCCTCCCCATGAATACCCTCCCCCGCCTCGCGCTGTTTGCCCTGCTCGCCACCGCGCCGCTCAGCCACCCATCATCGGCACAGGAATGGACACGCTTTCGCGGGCCCAACGGCACCGGAATCAGCACCGCCCAAGGCGTGGCGGTCGCTTGGACGGAAAATGATTTTCTCTGGCGCGTGCCCATCGCCGGCGAAAGCCACTCGCAACCGGTTATCTGGGGAGATCGCCTGTTCCTGTTGACTGCGATGGATGGAGGCAAAGACCGGTCCTTGGTGTGCGTGCGCAAGACCGACGGTCAGGAGTTGTGGAAAAAAACCTACACGCAGCCCACCCACCGTCCCGGCAACAAGAACTCGGGTTTTGCGAACACCTCGCCAGTCGTGGACGCGGAACGGGTCATCGCGTGCTTTGTTTCCCAAGAGCATTTCTGGGTGCGCGCGTTCGACCACGCCGGAAAAGAATTGTGGAGCCGCGACCTCGGCACCTTCGCCTCTCAGCATGGGCATGGCGCCTCGCCCATGATCTACGAGGGCAAGGCCATCGTGACCAACGATCAGGATGGCGCGAGTTCGGTCGTCGCGCTCGACCTGAAGACGGGCACCGAAGTCTGGACGTCCCCCCGTGGCGCCGGCCTCAATGCCAACATCGCCACCGCCTATTGCACGCCCATCACCCACACCCGGGCCGACGGGTCGGTGGAACTCTTGCTCACCAGCCAGTCCCACGGCGTTTCCAGCCTCGATCCGCAAACCGGCGCGTTGAACTGGGAAGCGCCGGTATTCACCAAACGCATGGTCGCCTCCGCCGTCGTCGCCGGCGACCTTGTAATCGGCAGCTGCGGCCAGGGCGGCGGCGCTGGAAATTTCCTCTCCGCCATTAAGCTGGGCGGCCGCGGCAACGTCAGCAAAACCCACGTCGCCTATAAACTCACCAAGGCCACGCCCTACGTGCCCACGCCGCTCTACCTCGATGGGCGGCTCTATCTGATCAGCGATGCCGGCATCGCGACCGCCGTCGAAGCTGCCACCGGCAAGGAAATCTGGAGCGAGCGGCTGCGCTCCGAGTTCTTCAGTTCCCCGGTGCTCATCGACGGAAAGATTTACTGCGCCGGCGTCAAAGGCGAGATGATCGTCCTCGCCACGGGTGACACCTTTCAGGAACTCGGCCGCAGCCCCCTCGGCGAGGGCACGCACAGCACGCCGTGCGTCGAAGGTGGTCGCCTCTACGTGAAGACCTTTACGCACCTCGTGTGCATCGGCAAAAAATGACCCGCGCCGCTCATCTCGTAGCCCTGCTCGTGAGAGCGGGGATTCGTTCGATGACCAAGGGTGCTCCATCCCGCCTCTCACGCGGCCGGCTACCCGTGGTCCTCGCCCTCTTCGCCGCCCCGTCGCTTCGTGCCGACGACTGGCCCATGCTCGGCGGTCGGCCGGACCGCAACATGGTCTCGCTCGAAGTCGGCCTGCCCACCGAATGGGCTGCCGGCGGAAAAACTCCGGCGAAAAACATCAAGTGGATCGCCCCCCTCGGGAAGGTTACCTTCTGCGCTCCCGTGATCAGCGGCGGTCGCATTTTCATCGGCACCGACAACGATTCCAAGGACCACACGGAACAGCGCGGCGTGGTGAAATGTTTTTCCGAACGCGACGGAAAACTCCTCTGGTCGGTCACCCACGAAAAACTCCAGAACCCCGCCGAAGACGACGGCACCATCGGTGTGACGTCCACGCCCTGTGTCGCCGGCGAATCCGTTTTTTACGTGAGCAATCGCGCCGAACTCGTCGCCCGCTCCGTGCAGGACGGTCAACAGATTTGGTCGATCGACCTGCGAGCGACACTCGGTGTGATGCCGAACCAAGCCTCGTCATCCTCACCCCTCGTGGTGGACGGCCGCGTGTTTGTCGTCACCGGCAACGCCGCCGACTACAAAACCGGCAAGATCAAGAACCCCTCCGCCCCCAGTTTTCTCGCCGTCGATGCCAAGACCGGAAAAATCCTCTGGCAGGACAACTCTCCCGGCTCCCGCATCATGACCGGCCAATGGGGATCGCCCGGTTACGGCGTCGTCGCGGGCGTCGCGCAAGTCGCCTTCCCCGGCGGCGACGGCTGGCTCTACAGCTTCGAGCCCGCCACCGGCAAACTCCTCTGGAAATTCAACGGCAAGGCCCACGAAAAACCCCTCGCTTCGGGCGAGCCCGAGACGATGTTTCAGTTTCTCGCCGCCCCCGTCTTCGTCGGCGATCGCGTCTACGCCGCCATCGGCGAACCCGAGGCCGGCACGGGCGCCGGAGCCTTGCGTTGCATCGATGCGAAGCAACGGGGCGACGTCACGAAAACCGCCGAGCTCTGGCGGCTCGACGGCGCCGATTTCAACGACAGCATTTCCATGCCGACCGTGCACGCCGGCCTCGTCTACGCCGCCGACACCCCCGGCTATCTGTGCTGCCTCGACGCCGTGACGGGGAAAAAACTTTGGTCGCACGACGTGAAGTCCAACATCTGGGGCTCGCCCCTCGTCGCCGACGGCAAGGTCTACGTTCAGAGTTCCGAAGGCGCCGTGTTTGTGTTCGCTGCCGGCCGGGAGAAAAAACTCCTCGCGACCAATAGTTCTCTCCCCGACCTCCAGCACGGCACCCCCGTCGCCGCCAACGGCGTTCTGTACATCACGGGCCAGAAACAGCTCTTTGCCGTCTCGACCGGGAAATAACGGCGCGATTTGTGCAGCATCGCGCCCGTGCCATTCATGACCACGTCTCTCCTGCGGATCGCACTGCTGACCGCCTCCACCTGCACGTTTGCCGCTGCTGGTGATTGGCCCGAATTTCGCGGCCCCACCGGACAGGGAATTTCCACCGCCACGGGCCTGCCGACCGAGTGGTCATCGACCAAAAATGTCGTATGGAAGATCGCGGTCCCCGGCGCTGGCTGGTCGTCGCCAGCGATCAGCGGCGGTCAAATTTTTCTGACCACGGGGGTGACCAACGCCAGTGGCGGGGTGGCACTCCGCGCGCTGGCGTTCGACGTCGCCAGCGGGCGCTTGCTCTGGGATACGGAGATTTTTTCCGCGACCGAGGCGAGCGTGCAGCCGGTCCACACGAAGAACAGTCCCGCCAGCCCGACTGCCCTCGTGGAAGGCGACCGCATTTACGTTCACTTCGGCCACCACGGCACGGCGTGCCTTGACCGCGCCGGAAAAGTCCTCTGGCGCAACCACTCCCTCCGCTACGATCCACTGCACGGCAACGGCGGTTCCCCCGCCCTCGTCGGCGAGCTGCTCGTGTTCAACTCCGACGGCACGAAGGAGCCCTTCGTCGCCGCACTCAACCAGTCGACCGGAGCCCTCGTCTGGAAAACGCCGCGCACCGCGAAGGTGAAACAGAATTTCTCCTTCTGCACCCCGCTCGTCATCACCGTGAACGGCCACACCCAAATCATCACGCCCGGCAGCGGCGCAGTGTCGGCGCTCGATCCCAAGGATGGCCGCGAAATTTGGCAGGCCCGCTACGGCAACGGCTACTCCGTGGTGCCGCGCCCGGTTTTCGCCCACGGACTCCTCTTCATTGCGACCGGCTACAACCGCGCTGATCTGCTCGCTATCCGAGCCGACGGCGAGGGCGACGTGACCGACACGCACATTACTTGGCGCACCACGAAGGGTGCGCCGCTCACGCCGTCGGTCGTCGTGGTGGGCGACGAACTCTACGCCGTCGCCGATAGTGGCGTCGCGAGCTGCTTCGATGCGAAGACCGGCACGGTTCACTGGCAGGAACGCCTTGAGGGCAACTACTCGGCTTCGCCGATCGCCGCCGGCGGCCTGATCTATTTTCTCAGCGAAGAGGGCGTCGGCACCGTCGTAAAGGCGTCGACCACGTTCGAAAAAATCGCGACCAACCAACTGGGCGAGCGCACCCTGGCTTCCTATGCGGTGGCGGATAACGCTTTGTTCATTCGCAGTGCCACGCACCTCTACCGCATCGAGCGAAAATAACCATCTCTCCTGCATGAACCACCGCCTCGCGATCCTTGTTTCACTCTACGCTTTCGCCGGCGTCTCGCTGTCTGCCTCCGCTGACGTGTCGGCCAACTGGCCCCAGTTCCGTGGCACCAACGCCTCCGGCCTCGCGGCCGGCGCGAAGCCGCCGAGCAAGTTCGGCCCGAGCGAGAACGTCGTGTGGAGCATCGACGTGCCATGGTCGCCTTCGTCGCCTGCAATTTGGGGCGAACGCATTTTCCTGACAACGTTTCGCAACGGCGAACTTGAGACGCGCTGTCACGATCGCGCCGACGGAAAACTGCGTTGGGCGCGCGGTGTGAAGCCCGGCGACGTGGAAGATTTTCACCGCTCCGACGGTAGCCCTGCAGCCTCGTCGCCCGCGACCGACGGCCGCCACGTGGTGAGCTACTTCGGCTCGTTCGGTCTGATTTGCCACGACATGGAGGGCAAAGAACTCTGGCGTTATCCCCTGCCCCTCGCCCTGAGCGCGGGCCAATATGGCAGTGGAACGTCACCGATCATCATCGGAGAAACGGTCGTGCTGTGCCGCGATCTCCACCGCTACTCGACCTTGCTCGCCCTTAACGTGAAATCCGGGAGAAAACTCTGGGAGACTCCCCGTCCAGATGCTTCGGGAAGTTTTGGCACGCCGGTGCATTGGCGAAACAACGGCGTCGATGAAATCGTCGTTGCCGCCAACGGTCGCCTCAAAGGCTTCGATCTCAAGACCGGGCAAGAGCGCTGGCTCGTCGAGAACGTGACCGGCTACGTCTGCACCACACCGGTTATCGCCAACGGGATGCTGTATTTCGCCGCGTGGTCGAACGACGTCGCCGACTCGCCGCTGCCGACGTGGGATGAGTTCTACAAAAAATACGACAAGAACGGCGACGGCATCGTGGCGTTCGATGAAATCGCGGAGGACCGCATCGATTACTGGCGTGGCGTGGATGCGAACCGCGACGGCAAATTCAGCAAAGAGGATTGGGATCTCATGAAAGCCGAATCCACGCGTTCTGAGAACGTGGTCGTCGCCGTGAAACCCGGTGGCACCGGCAACATCACTGAATCTCACGTCGCCTGGAAATTTCGCAAAGGTCTCCCCTACGTGCCCTCTCCGGTGCACTACGATGGCCGGCTCTATTTCGTAAAAGACGGCGGCATTATTACGTCACTCGATGCCAAGACGGGCGAGCCCGCTTACATTCAGGAGCGCATCGTCGGCGCACCCGGAGGCTACTATGCGTCCCTGGTCGCCGCCGACGGCCGCCTCTACGTCGCCTCCCTCCCCGGCAAACTCACGGTCATCAAAGCGGGCGGTGATAAACCCGAGATTTTGCACCAAGTCGATTTCGGTGAACGCATCCTCGCCACCCCCGCGCTCGTCGGCGAGCGGCTCTACGTGCGCACCACGACGAAGCTCTGGGCGTTTGGAAAGTAGTGCACGCCGCCGGTCCCTGCGCTAGCAAGAAGAGCATGGTTAAGCTGATTGCCGCCGCACTTGGGTTGATGGGTTCGACGCTCGCCTTGAGCGCGCCCGCCCCGACCACGGACTGGCCCGAATTTCGCGGCCCGACTGGCCAAGGCTTGAGCGCTGCGGTGGGGCTCCCACTGGAATGGTCGGCCGAGAAAAATATCGTCTGGCAACAACCGGTGCCCGGCGCCGGTTGGTCTTCGCCGGTCGTCAGTCGCGGGCAAATTTTCCTGACCACCGCCACGATTGCCGGGGGAGAACTGTCCGCCGGACTCCACGTTTTCTGCTTCGACGCGGCGACGGGGCACGTCGCGTGGCACACCGAGGTCTTCGCCACGGCGGGCTTGCCGCCTCAGCCGCTGCACCAACTCAACACTCCCGCATGTCCCACGCCCATCGTCGAGGGCGAGCGGCTCTATGTCTACTTTGGTCACCACGGCGCCGCGTGCCTCGATCTCTCTGGAAAAATTGTTTGGCGTAACAACCGGCTCCGCTTCGATCCGGTGCCGGGCAACGGCGGCTCGCCCATCCTCGCCGCCGGCCGGCTGATCTACGTCGCCGAGTGCGCGACCGCGCCCTTCGTCATGGCGCTCGACCAGCACACCGGAAAAACCCTCTGGAAAGTGCCGCGCGCGTTGCCGTCCAAGATGAAATTCTCTTTCGGCACGCCGCTCGCCATCGAGGTCGCCGGCCGCACGCAGCTCGTGATTCCCGGCAACCATTCGGTCGCGGCCCTCGATCCCGCCGACGGCCGCGAACTCTGGCGCGTGCGTTTCCGAGGCGACAGCGCATTGGCCCCGCGGCCCGTGTTCGCCCACGGATTAGTTTTCGTCTCCGCCGGTTATCTGCGTTCCGACTTGCTCGCGATCCGGCCCGACGGCCACGGCGATGTGACCGACACGCACGTGGCGTGGCGCGCGGCCAAGGGAGCCCCGCTCGCACCCGCGCTGCTCGCCCTCGGCGACGAACTTTACGCCGTCAACAACGCCGGTCTCGCGACCTGTTGGGATGCCCGCACCGGACTCGTCCACTGGCAGGAAAAAATCGGCGGTCCCCACTCCGCTGCGCCCCTCGCCGCCGAGGGACGGCTGTATTTCCTCGCCGAAGACGGCACGACCACGGTGCTACGGGCCGGCCGAACGTTCGCCGTCCTCGCGACCAATCGCCTCGGTGAACCCGCCTTCGCCTCTCCGGCGGCCATCGACGGGGCGCTGATTCTGCGCACCACGAAAAATCTCTATCGCGTCAGCGAATCCACCCGGGCGGGAAAATAGTCGCGGCTCCCCGGCTACTCCTTGCGCGCCATTTCCCGCTCCCCTCAATTCCACCCATGACGTTTCCTGCTCTGCTTCGCTTCGTCACTACCCTACCGCTCGGAGCGTTCTTGGTCCTCTCCACCGCGTCCACTGCCTTCGCCGCCCACTGGCCCCAGTATCGTGGACCCAACGCCAGCGGCGTCGATCCCTCGGCCGCGTTGCCCACAAAATGGGACCCCGCCACCGGAGAAAACATCCGCTGGCACACGCCCATTCCCGGTCTCGCCCACGCCTCGCCCATCGTCTGGGGGGAGGTCGTCTACGTCGCGACGGCCGTCGCGGCCGGCGGCAAGTCCGACCTGAAAGTCGGCCTCTATGGCGACATCGCTGCCGCTCCCAATACCGAAAAAAACCAATGGCGCCTCCTCGCTCTCGACCGCACTACCGGCAAGATCCGCTGGAACACCCTCGCCCTCGACGCCGTGCCGCGTGTCGCTCGCCACACCAAAGCCACGCATTGCAACTCCACCCCCGCGACCGACGGCCATTTCGTCGTGGCGATATTCGGATCGGAAGGGCTGTTTTGCTTCAGCGCCGCCGACGGAAAACTCGTCTGGAAAAAAGACCTCGGCCCGATGGACTCCGGCTATTTTCAAATCAAGACCGCCCAGTGGGGCTTCGCCAGTTCGCCCATCATCCACGAAGGAAAAATCATCGTGCTCTGCGATGTGCAACAGGACTCGTTTCTCGTCTCCTTCGACCTCGCGACCGGCCGGGAACTCTGGCGCACGGCCCGCGGCGATGTGCCCACGTGGAGCACGCCGGCCATCGTCAACTCACCCGGCCGCACCCAAATCGCCGTCAACGGCTGGCACCACACCGGCGGCTACGACTTCGCCACGGGCAAGGAACTTTGGCGACTCGACGGCGGCGGCGATATTCCCGTGCCCACGCCCCTCTCCGCACACGGACTCATCTATTTTACCAGTGCTCACGGCCGCAGCCGCCCCATGCGCGCCATCCGACCGGACGCCACCGGCGACATCACCCCCGACAACACCGACTGGAAGCACCCGTCGATCGCCTGGAACCACGACCGCCGCGGCAACTACATGCAGACCCCCATTATCGTGGGCGACCTGCTCTTCGGCTGCGCCGACACCGGCCTCGTATTACTCCGTTAAGTGATTTCGACGACCACATCATCAAATTTGCTGCCGCAGCAGAAGCAAGATCCGGTCGACCTCACCAGCCACGGCCGGATCGCC